>Ga0129309_1000036_pt1 | contig 127487 bp, 136 predicted proteins | sample L1105metagenome_FD_94439 | JGI IMG/M metagenome (GOLD analysis project Ga0129309, IMG submission 94439) | Ring-tailed lemur group fecal microbial communities from Wisconsin, USA - L1105 metagenome | ecosystem: Host-associated > Mammals > Digestive system > Large intestine > Fecal | place: USA...
AAGCGAAAATTTTTACCGCTGCTTTCTCACGATTGAAGACTTAGTGTTGAACTTTCTCCGTTCGACTTGCATGTGTTAGGCATGCCGCCAGCGTTCGTCCTGAGCCAGGATCAAACTCTCCAATAATAAAAATGTATTGAAGAACTAATCTAGCTCTTATTATTAAAAGAAATATTTTGACTTGGTCGTGCGCTTTCGCGCTCGACCCGCACATTCGCTTTTTTTAGGTTAATTGTTCAGTTTTCAAGGTTCAACTTTTTGGCTGCGAAAAATAGTCATCTTCTTCGTCAGCGCTTCAATTTTCTCACTCGATATACATTAGTATTATCTCGTTCGCAAATGTTCTCGCTTTCTCGAATATGAACAATTTTTCTTTGCCAAAACCTTCGACTTTAATAGTTATTATTTCAATTACTATTTCAGTCAGTTTGTCTTGCGACTTAGCTCTTATTCAGTGCTGTATCGCAGCGACTTATATAGAATACCACTAGCAAACAATTTTGTCAACACTTTTTTCTAACTTTTTTAAAGTTTTTTCGAGAATTTTTGCACTCCAAAAATGGCAGACAGTTTTCTTCTTTATTATTATACTCACGCTTTTAAACTCTTGTCATTTATTTTGTCGCTGCGCCCTGATTGTGGTATAATGAAGTTGCTTAGCGATTGCGGAGCCATAGGCGAACGCAGAGCTTAGCAACTCATATACTCTTGTAGTATAATACTTTTACAGACTATTTCATACGAGGTGAATTACATGAGCAAATCCTTACGATTATTATTTTTAACCTTTTTATTTACCATAATGTGTACTGCCGTAGCCCTAGCCTATAATCCCGGTCAGCGCACGATTAAGCTTTTGGGACAAACCTTAAACAGCGACAATCATCCCGTACATTTAGTAGTAACTCAAACTATTGATATGCGCGACCTCTTAACGGCAGATGCTTATAACAAGCTCCCGGACGCGCAAAAAAAGCGTATCAGCCGCACAGAATATAATGAAAACAACGGCATCAGCGCCGAACGCGCCATTATTACTGATGGAGAAGGTAAAATTATTAAAGATACCGTAAATTTCTGCAAAGGCGGTTATTGGTACGCCATTGATTATCTGCACAAAACCTACGACAGAGTTCCCGAGCTGCCGGGCATGAGCGTTCCCTTTGCCGAAACCTTAATCGGCTGGTTCAACGTGCGCCCTCAAGGCGGTCATGACTCTGCCACCGGCTATGACTATGATAAAATGACCAAAGGCAATAATACTTTGAGCTTCTTCTACGAAAAAGATACCGAAAACTGGGTTGGTTATCAAACTGCATATCTGCCCATGTTTAAAGTAGTAGAAGTTTCCAATGTTGTTGACGAAGCCGTCTTTAATCTGCCGCCTGCTGATTTTCCGCAAGTTGCCGACCCGGCAATGCGCAATTTTGCCAACAGATTGATGGAAAGAAAAAATAAATAAGCAACAAAAAAGCTGCTGCACCATAATTGATGCGGCAGCTTTTAATTTATTTGTTCTGCATAAAAACATTCATACCGGGCACGCCGCCTTTAATACCGTGAGTAGCATAGCAGCGGCCGACGTTTTCCATTAAATCAAAATAAACATTCCAATAATTTGCGCTTTCGGTCCACACGCGCACAGTATATTCTACTGCGTATTCCTGATAGCCGGACAAGCGCACAAACGGCGCAGGCTCCTGCAAAATTCTGGGCGTTGCCGCCACAGCATCCTTCAAAGCGCGCAGCACCTCGGCAGTATCGTTGTTGTAACCGGCGCGCGCCACAATATCCACACGGCGCAGCTCTTCCGAAGAAAAATTGGTGATTTTATTAGCGGCAACCTCACTGTTAGGAATAAAAATTTCTTTATTGTCCACAGTGACGATTTTGGTGCACAGCATATTAATTTCTTTAACAACACCCTCTACGCCTGCTACAGAAATATAATGTCCCGCTTTAAAAGGTTTAGTAATGAGCAGCATAATGCCGTTGGCCAAATTGGACAAAGCGCCCTGCACGGACAAGGAAACTGCCAAACCAAACATACCTAAAACAGCCAGCAGCGAAGAAATAGGAATGCCAATGCTTTCGGCAACAACGCAGACAACTACAAAATTGAGAATTACTCTGATAACCGTGCGCAAAAAGCCGCGCAGAGTTTGGTCAACATTAAATTTTTCGATGATGCGGTCCAGCGGCCCCATAAAGCCTTTAATCACTATGTGGCAGACGAAAAAGATGACAATGGCCGAAAGGATATTGCCAACCGTCAGCTTGCCCACAGAAAAATTGAGAATCTCCTGAATTGTTTGCATGAAAAAACCTCCTTTGAAAATAATTTTGCTTCTAAATTGATTATAACATGCCTGCAATTTTTTGACGAGAGATTGATTTATTCTTCCAAGGCCACAGGTTATCCCTTAAAAGTCTCAAGTAAAAATAAAATTGCTGTCATAGTATGGTATAATATATTAAGCTGATTTTGAGCTTCAATATTTAACAGAACAAATAAAATGTGACATGTCACATTTTATAATAACGTAAAAGCCAAAAACAGTAATATAACACAAAACATCTTCATGATAGCGCAGATATGAATTTTACAAATTTTGTTATAAACAGTTATACGTTAAGGACGGTGTCGTTAGATGGAAAATTTGGATTTATTAGTACGCGAGCTGATAAAATGTTCTAATGAAACTCCTTGGCTTGAATTTAAGCACAACAATTATGATCCTAAAATGATAGGAGAAGATATCAGCGCACTGGCAAACAGTGCTGCATTACATGAAAAAAATTGTGCCTATATGATTTGGGGTATTTGTGATAAAACACATGAAGTTATCGGTACAAAGGGAAATTTGCAGACGCTGAAAAAAGGAAATCAAGAAATGAAAAACTAGCTTCCTTAATGAGAAGGATGGGACTCTGCGAAGAATTAGGAACAGGCTGGGACAAAATCGCTATCACTTGCGAATTGGAACAGCTGCCCGCACCTAAAATAAATCTTTATCCTGATAATACAAAGGTAAGCTTATTTTCTGAAAAAGAATTTTCTTGCATCGCTCAAGAAGATAAATTGTGGGCTTGTTATTTGCACGCCTGCATCAAATATGTGCAGGGAGAGCAATTAACTAACAGTTCCTTGCGCGCAAGATTTGGTTTAAAAGACAGCTCTTCAGGCAGCGTTTCAAGATTGATTAAAGAAGCCGTTGCTCAAAAGCTTATAAAACCGCTCGATCCGCATACAGCTCCGAGATACATGAAATATATTCCGTTTTGGGGTTAAATTTAACTTGCCGGTAACTTGCTGAAGTAAATTAAGAATGAAGCTTTTTCTTATTAATCCACTATATATAGTAGTTTTAGTGCCGCAACAAGCGTATTTTTTTAATATTTAACTTGCCGGCAACTTGCCGCATATTTTGTAAATCCCCCTTCTCTCCCTTTTTCTAACTAAACCATTTGCATAAAACTGCGCCGTATTGTAAAATATATTAGATATAGAAATTTTACGCTTAGCGAAAAATAAAGAATGGAGCGATGAATGTGAGTACAAATTTAGAGGTTGGTATTGTCGGTTTGCCCAACGTTGGCAAAAGCACGCTTTTTAACGCCATTACTAAAGCCGGCGCTGAAGCGGCAAATTATCCTTTCTGCACGATTGAACCTAATGTAGGCGTTGTTGACGTGCCTGATAAACGCTTGGACGTTTTAAGCGAAATGTTTAAATCCCGCAAAATTGTTCCGGCAGCTATGCGCTTTGTGGATATTGCAGGCTTAGTTAAAGGCGCGTCCAAAGGCGAAGGCTTGGGCAATAAATTTTTGGCGCATATCCGCGAGGTAGATGCCGTAGCAGAAGTTGTGCGCTGCTTTGAGGACGGCAACATCACTCACGTAGAAGGCAGCATTGACCCTCTGCGCGATATTGATATTATCAACACCGAGCTGTGTTTGGCAGATATGGAAACCGTGGAAAAACGTCAGGAGCGTTTGGTAAAGCTGGCTAAAACCGGCGATAAAAAAGTTAAAGCCGAGCAAGCTGTTATGGAAAAAATTATGAACGGCTTATCCGACGGCGTTCCTGCCCGCCGCGTTGGCTTAACCGACGAGGAAAAAGAGCTTTTGGGCGAGGTTCATCTTTTGACCATGAAGCCGATTTTATATGTTACCAACGTAGCCGAAGGTGAAGTTGCCGACGCTTCCGCCAACCCCCATGTGCAGGCTGTAAAAAAATACGCCGCAGACGAAGGCTCCGAGGTTATTGTAGTTTCCGCCAAAATGGAAAGCGAAATCGCCGAGCTGGACGCAGAAGAAGCCGCAGAATTTTTAGCTATGGCAGGCCTTGAAGAAACTGGTCTCGACCGTTTGATTAAGGCTGGCTTTAAGCTGCTGGGTCTGATGACCTTCCTGACCGCCGGTGAAATTGAATCCCGCGCCTGGACCATTAAGCAAAACACCAAAGCTCCCCAAGCTGCCGGCAAAATTCATACCGATTTTGAACGCGGCTTTATCCGCGCCGAAATTGTTTCTTACAACGATTTGGTAGCCTGCGGCAGTAAAGCTGCTGCCCGCGAAAAAGGCTTGGTGCGCCTTGAGGGCAAGGATTACGTTATGCAGGACGGCGACGTAGTCGAATTTAGATTCAACGTATAATTTGATAAAGCTATTTTGAGAGTGCGGCGCGCAAGCAGGCTGCACTCTTTTCTCTTGCCAAATATTTATCGTTTTGAATTTTTTACATTGCTTTTTTATACCAATTTGGTACAATATAAATTGCGAAAGGAAGGTATAAAAAATGCTTTTTGATACGCATATGCACTGCGATTATTCCTGCGACAGCCACATGCTTTTTAATGAAGCCATTGCGGCAGGCGCCGGTCAAAAAATTGGTATAATTATTACAGAGCATTGGGATTTTGATTATCCTACCAATCCCACTGCTTTTACTTTTGATATAGATGAATATTTTGCGCGCCTCAAACCCTTATGCAGCGATAAGGTGCTTATCGGCATTGAAATCGGTATGCAGCCCCACACTGCTTTAGAAGATGCAAAAATTGCGCAGAGCCACGCTTTTGATTATGTTTTAGGCTCCATCCACTGTATCGGCAAGCGCGATTTATACGAAACCGCCTGCTACGCCGGGCGCACGCGCCAAGAGATTGTGGAGGAATTTTTACACGATTCCATTACCTGCGTGGAACAGGAGCGCGATTTTGACGCATTTGCGCATATTGATTATATCTGCCGCTACTGGCCCTACCAAGGCGCGGAACGCGAGCTGCATTTAGAGGATGCGCCGCAGCTTTTTGATAAGCTTTTTAATTTGCTTATCAAAAAAAATATTCCTTTGGAGATTAACACCCGCCGTTTAGATGACGCTGCCGCAGTGGCAGGACTAATTCCCTTATATCAGCGTTACCGCGAGCTTGGCGGCAAATATTGTACTCTTGGCAGCGACGCCCATTACACGGAGCATGTGGGACGGCGTTTGCAGAAGGCGCTGCAAATTGCCCAAGAATGTCAACTGACGCCCGTATATTTTAAGCAGAGAAAAATGCAGATTATGGAGGCAGCAAAATGAGATGTGTGCGTTTTGAAGATAAAAAAACCGGTTTTATCGGCATTGGTTATATCACCGGCAATTCTATTACTAGAGTACAGGGTAGCTTGGAAACCTATTGGCAGATTACCGAAGACGTTTACGCCCTCAGCGACGTGCGCCTCTTGGCGCCCTGCGTACCCAAGCAAATTATCTGCGTCAGCTTCAATTATAAAAAGCACGCCGACGAATTCGGCGTTTCCGTACCGCAGGAGCCCAGCATTTTTGCCAAAGCTTCCCACACCATTATCGGCACGGAAGAAAATATTATTTGGCCTAAAGAGGTTGGCGAGCTGGCTTTCGGCGTAGAGCTGGCCATAGTTATTAAAAAGAAAATGAAAGACGTAGCGCCGGAGGACGTGCCCAAATATATTCTCGGCTACACCTGTGCCAACGACATCACCGCCCGCGATTTGCAGCGCAAGGAGCAGCAATGGCTGCGCTGTAAATCCTTCGACACCTTCTGTCCTTTGGGTCCTTGGATGGAAACCAAGCTTGACCCCACCAATTTAACCCTCAAAACCTGGGTGAACGGTGAACTGAAGCAGGAAGCTAACACCAAGGATATGATTTATAATCCTTACGAAATTTTAAGCTACATTTCTCACAGCTTCACTTTGGACGCCGGCGACATTGTGCTTACGGGCACGCCGGTCGGCTCCGGACTTTTGAACGAGGGCGACGAGGTAAAAATAGAAATCGAAGGTATCGGTTCTGTCACCAACTTTGTCGAACGCGAATAATTTTTACTTTACAACTGAAAGCAAGGCGTATGCGAGCGCATACGTCTTTTTTTGCGTTTACGCAACTCATTTAGAAAACTTTACATTAAAAATTTTTTATGCTATATTATTGACTGATTAGTCACGTATATTATGGAGGAATACTTTTATGCTAAATAATATGACGGAAGGAGAACCCTTAAAGCTTATACTGCCTTTTATGGTACCGCTGCTGATCGGCAACGTTTTTCAGCAGCTGTATAATATTGCCGACGTGGTTATTGTCGGTCGCACTATCGGCGTAGAAGCGCTGGCTGCGGTGGGCGCAGTAACGCCGCTGTTTATGATGACCATGGTGCTGACCATAGGCTTATCCAACGGCTGTACGGTCGTAACCGGACAGCGCTACGGCGCGGGCGATATGGACGGTATGCGGCGCAGTATCGGCACCTGCACGGTGCTCAGCGTGCTGTTCACTTTGTTCATCATGCTATTTTTTCATCTGATAATCGACCCGGCGCTGATGCTGATGAATATTCCGCCGGAGCTTTTGGCGGATTCTAAAGCCTATGTCATGATTATCGTGGACGGACTTTTTGCCATGATGGGTTATAATCTTTTATCCGGCATTATGCGCTCCTTGGGCGACAGCAAAACGCCGCTGTATTTTTTGATTGTTTCTTCCGTGGTCAATATTGCGCTGGCGCTGATTTTTATTCTTTATTTAGGCTGGGGCGTGCCGGGAAGCGCCATTGCGCTGGTTATCGCTCAGGCGATTTCGGTTATTCTGTGCCTGATTTATATTTATAAGCGTTTTCCGCAGCTGCATCTCCAGCGGCGCGATATCAATTTGGACTGGCAGGAAATTTGGACGCACCTGCGCATGGGACTGCCTATGGCGGTTCAGTTCAGCGTTTTGGGCATGGGCATTATTATTTTGCAGTCGGTGTGCAATAAATTTGGCGGCCAGCAGATTGCCGGTTTTACGGCAGCCACCCGCGTGGAGCAAATGGCGTTGCAGCCTATGATTTCTTCGGGCATTGCTATGGCTGTTTTTACGGCGCAGAATTACGGCGCGCGCCGTTTTGATAGAATTCGCGAAGCGGTACGCAAATGCTCGCTGCTCAGCTTGGGGTTCAGCGTGTTTGCCGCGGCGTGTATGTTTTTCTTCAGCGAAAATATTATCGGCGTCTTTTTGGAAAACCCCGGCGAGGAGGTTATGCAGGCGGCGCACATGTATATTTTATATACGGTGCCTATATATTTCTTTTTAGGGCAGATTTTTATTTACCGCAACGCCTGTCAGGGTATGGGTATCGGCTTAGTGCCTATGCTGGCGGGAACCATTGAGCTGGTGATGCGCTCCGGCGCGGCAATTTATTTAGGCGATGTTTACGGCTATAAAGGGGCGTGCTTGGCTTCGCCGATTTCTTGGACTTGCTGCGCGATTTTTGTGTTTGGGGCGTATCATTACTTTATTAAACTGCTTGAGCAGCAGTATAAGAAATAAAATTTTTGGATAAAAATTTTAAAAAGAATGTTTCTTTTGGCGTGCCCTACGGCACGCCTTTTTTCTTTCCTTTTCCTTTTCCCTTTAATTTTTACTTTAGGCGTGCCTGCGGCACGCCTTTTTCTTTCTTTCATTTAATTTTATTTTTTAGATAGGCGTGCAAATTGCACGTCTAGCGTTAACTTTATTCAACTTCTTTTGTCACCAAAAGAAGTTGCCAAGAAAAGTGCGCGCTTTTGAAAAGCGCGGGAAACAGCGGCTTTTGCCTCGCCGCAAAAGCCTAGCAAAAAGGCTTTACCATTTTCCTTGGGCTACAAGTTCTTGATTTCGGCTACTGCTTTTGTGTTCGTGGTTCAAGGTAAGCACCGCTCGCCGATTTATAGCTTTTGTGACTGCCGCAAAGTAGTTTGTACTTTTAGCGTATGTGCAGCACACCAAAAGAAAATTTTCCCTTTGCGGTAGACCGCTAAAGCTTTGTATTGCGAGCTGAAATAACCTGGAACCACTAGCCCAAAAAACTGCGCCTAGGGCAAGCGTTGTCGCAAAGTTCGAATTCTCAATGAACGTCGAAGATTCTTTGCCGCGCTTTGAAAAGCGCGAGGTTTCTTGCAACTTCTTTGCCTGCAAAGAAGTTGAATAAAGACACGCCGCGCGTTCGCGTGAACGCTTACCAATAATTTACAACAACCCCCGCGTATTTTTCTATCTTCTTTTATTTAAAAGAAGATAGGAATAGGCGTGCCGCCGCACGCCAAAACAAAAAACTGCTGCCTGCATGAAGCGTGTTTACGCTTTAGGGGAAAGGCAACAGTTTTATTTTACTTTCTAAATTTTTAAATTTCTAGCTCACGCTATCTCAATCACATCAAACCCCGTATCCTCAATAGCAGCTTTAATAGCAGCCTCGTCAGGCGCCGGCCCGGAAACAGTGGCGCAGTTATCCTCCAAGGATACGGTAACGCTGGTAATTCCCGGCAGCGCTTTCAAAGCGTCGTTAACAGCTTTAGTGCAATGCTCGCAGTGCATACCGCCGATAAAAATAGTTTTAATCATCAAAATCAACCCTTTCTTTTATTTACTTAAATTGCAGCTTAAAAATAAACTCCCAAAGATATTTTCACCGCAATTTGATGAACACAGTCACAGCTTGCTGAATCTCAGCCGAAGGGCATTGCTCACCACGGATACGGAGCTGCAGCTCATAGCGGCGGCGGCAATCATCGGGTTCAGCAGCAAGCCAAAGGCGGGATAAAATACCCCTGCGGCCAGCGGAATCCCAATGGTATTATAAATAAACGCCCAAAACAGGTTTTCCTTAATATTTTTCATCACGCTGCGGCTAAGCTGAACAGCGCGGGTAACGTCCAGCAAATCATTTTTAATCAGCACCATATCCGCCGCTTCAATAGCCACGTCGGTGCCTGCGCCAATGGCAATGCCCACGTCGGCGCGCGCCAGCGCCGGTGCGTCGTTAATGCCGTCGCCTACCATTGCTACTATGCGTCCCTCTTCCTGCAAGCGGCGCACATGGCGCTCCTTATCCTGGGGCAGCACCTGCGCAATAGCTTCGTCCACATCAACCTGACGGCGGATTGCTTCTGCGGTAGCGGCGCTGTCGCCCGTAAGCATAATTACGCGCAGACCCATGGCTTTCATCTGCGCAACGGCGGCCTTGCTGGTAGGCTTCACCGTATCCGCTACGGCGATAATGCCCAAAAGCTGCGCGCCTTGAGCAAAATACAGCGGCGTTTTGCCGTTTACCGCCAAAGCTTCGTGCTTCTTCTGCAAATCTGCGTCCACATTTACGCCTTGCTCCGCCATCAGCGCAAGATTACCGGCGGCATAAATTTTATCGTTAATTTTCGCCGTAAATCCGCGGCCTGCCAGCGGCGTATACTCGCTTGCTGTAAAATCATCTTGTGCGGCGCCGCTTTGCTCGGCGGCAGTAATTACGGCTTGACCTAAGGGATGCTCCGAAAGCTTTTCCAAAGCAGCCGCCAAAGTCAAAAGCTCTTCGCGGCTGACGCTTGCCGGCAGAATATCGGTAACAACGGGCTTGCCTTCCGTAACGGTGCCGGTTTTATCCAAAATGACAGTATCTATTTTGTGCGCGGTTTCCAAAGCGGCGGCAGATTTTATCAAAATCCCCTGCTTGGCACCGCGTCCCGTGCCCACCATAATGGCAGTAGGCGTTGCCAAACCCAGCGCGCAGGGACAGGAAATAACCAACACAGAAATGGCAATAGTCAAAGCAAAATGCAGACTTTCGCCCAAAAACAGCCACACGCAGGCTGCCAGCACCGCAATGGTAATAACCACGGGCACAAATACGCCGCTGATTTTATCCGCCAGCTTCGCAATGGGCGCTTTGGAAGAGGTTGCTTCTTCTACCAAGTTAATAATTTTTGCCAGCGTAGTATCGCCGCCCACAGCGGTCGCTTCCATTTTAAAATAACCGCTTTTGTTGATGGTGCCGCCCGTTACCTTGTCGCCCGCAGTTTTATCCACGGGCAGACTTTCGCCGGTAAGAGCGCTTTCGTCCAGTGCGCCGCTGCCTTCGATAATTTTGCCGTCAACCGGCACGGTAGCGCCGCTTTTGACGATTAAAATATCGCCGGTAACTACTTCTTCTAAAGGAATTTCGCCTTGCACACCGTGGCGTTCCACCAGCGCCGTCGGCGGAGCAAGCTGCATTAAAGCCGTGAGCGCGTCGGATGTGCGGCTTTTGGCGCGGGCTTCCAAAAATTTGCCCAAGGTTATCAAAGCCAAAATCATGGCGGCAGATTCAAAATATAAAGCGTCATAAAAAGTGCTTACCCGCTCCCACTGCTGATGACCGAAAACATACGCCAAACCCACAAGGCCATACACGCCGTACACAAACGCCGCGCCGCTGCCAATGGCAATCAGCGAATCCATATTGGGCGCGCGGTTAAATAAATTGCGCAGTCCGTGAAAAAAATATTTATGACCGGTAAGCACCACCGGCAGGCAGAAAAACAGCTGCAGCAAGGCGCATACCAATAAATTTTCCTGTCCCAGCACAAAGCTCGGCAAGGGCCAGCCGTACATCAAACCCATGTGCAGATAAAAAAGCGGCACCGTAAACCCCAGCGAAAGCACTAAACGCCGCCGCATTTCCCGCAGCTCGTCCGCCGCCGTATCAGCCGGTTTTACCGGAGCTGCCTTAGCCGCAGCCTGATGCACAGCCGCGCCAAAGCCTAATTTTTCAATGCGGGCAATAATGGCAGGCATATCCAGCTTGGTTTCGTCATAAGTAACGCGGGCGTTGTTGGTCAAAAGATTAACCGACATCTCGTCCACGCCGTCCATACGCCCCACAACCTTTTCAATGCGGCTGGAGCAGGCACTGCAGCTCATACCAGTTATATCTAAAAGTTCTTTACGCATAAGTTTCTCCTTTCGCAAATTTTTTCAAGCTAAATTTTTTTGCGAGATGCTTTTTGACTTTATGCTTAGCATCTGCTAATATTATACCAAATGCTATCTTTATTTCAAGAACGCACTATTTTAATATATACTATCTAAAAAGATACTGCAAAGGAGAAGCAAAATGAAAAAACAAGAATTAAACGCCAACTGCCCTGTTTCAGCAACGCTGCGTCTTATTGGCGGCAAATATAAAGCGTTATTGCTATGGCATTTATCCGACGGCATTTTGCGTTTTAACGAATTACATCGTCTAATGCCGGAGGCTACGCCCAAAATGCTCACTCAGCAGCTGCGCGAATTAGAAGCCGACGACTTGGTTCAGCGCACGGTTTACGCCGTAGTGCCGCCCAAGGTAGAATACAGCCTTACAGAAAAAGGAAAAAGCTTGTTCCCAATTTTACATGCCATGTACGAATGGGGAAGCAATTTAATGCGTGCAAACGGCGAATGTCCTCACTGCTCTATGAGCTTAGAGGAAAAATAAAAAGCTCCCCTTGAGGGGAGCAAAATTTTACGCAAAATACATCATATAAACTGCGACGGCAATTACCGGCACAAAAGCGGCGGCGTGAACATAGTCTTTATTTTTTATGGATCTGTAAATAGCGCGCAGAGCGATTAAACCAATAAGAATCCAAATAGGGCCGTTTACCTCATGAAAAAAATCGCTGAAAGTTTTATCAAACATGGACAAGCTCCTTTCTGACGAAAAAGCAAAAGCAGATTATAAAAAAACACCCGCCAAAGCAGGTGTTGTTTTTGAATGGTGCCTCAGCACAGAATCGAACTGTGGACACAAGGATTTTCAGTCCTTTGCTCTACCAACTGAGCTACCGAGGCAGAATGGCGACCCGGATGGGACTCGAACCCACGACCTCCGCCGTGACAGGGCGGCATTCTAACCAACTGAACCACCGGGCCATACATTGAGGTTATGAAAATTTCAAAAAGGCAAAAAAAATGGTGGGCGCTAACGGGATCGAACCGCTGACATTCTGCTTGTAAGGCAGACGCTCTCCCAGCTGAGCTAAGCGCCCGTAATTGGTGACCGGTGGGGGAATCGAACCCCCGATACCGCCGTGAAAGGGCGGTGTCTTAACCGCTTGACCAACCGGCCAAATTTGGTGACCCATGTAGGCCTCGAACCTACGACACCCTGATTAAGAGTCAGGTGCTCTACCAACTGAGCTAATGGGCCGTGGTCACGTTACTTGAATATAATACACCATACCACAAAAAAAGGCAAGTATTTTTTTAGAAAAATATTAAAAAATATCGCTCTTGCCGCCGCATATAATATTCATAAACACTTTTAATACAGCAGCTTACAAGTATCTTGAAAATCTCAAGCCTATTACAGAAAATATTTGACTATAAAGCGCAAAAAGCATACAATAAAATTGGAATAGTATATTACTAAAAATAAATTTACGGAGGATAGACTTATGCAATACGATATTGGCATTATCGGCGGTGGGCCGGCAGGTATTTCTGCGGCGATTACTGCTGCCAGCAAAGGACGTAAGGTTGTTTTATTTGAAGCACACGGCTTCAGCCCGCGTTTACGCAGCGTGCCCAAAATTGAAGATTATATGGGTATTCCCTCTATTTCCGGCACGGAACTGATGGATGTTTTCGTTAAACACCTGCGCCAAACCGACGTTAAGATTGTAGAAGAAAAAATAATTTCTCTGCGCGAAATTGGCGAAGGCTTTATTTTGGGAACTCCTCACGACGAATACACTGCCGATGCCGTAGTTTTGGCCACGGGCATTTCCCGCTCTACTTTAATTCCCGGCGAAAAAGAATTTTTAGGCCGCGGCGTAAGCTACTGCGCTTTCGTAGACGGTAATAAATATAAGCAAAAACGCGTTGCCGCTATTGCTACCGTGCCCGACGCTATGGATGAAATTGAATATCTTGCCGATACGTGCGAACAAGTATTTTTCTTTCCCCGCTACCAAAATTTTACTCCGCCTAAGAAAAAAAATATCACGGTGCTTATGGATGCGCCTACGGAAATTACCGGCACGGATAAAGTTACGGGCGTGCGCACCGGCGACGATTTTTACAATGTGCAGGCTGCTTTTGTGTTCCGCGCCAGCGACCCCCTCAACAGCTTTCTGCCCGGCTTGCAGATTCGCGGCCGCAGCATTTATGTGGACGATCAGGCGGAAACTAATATCGAAGGCGTTTTTGCCGGCGGCGATTGCACCGGCCAACCCTGGCAAGTAAACCGCGCTGCCGGACAGGGACAAAAAGCCGCGCTCAGCGCCATCCGCTATTTAAGCCGCCGCGACGAGGGCATTAAGTCTCAGTTCTACGTTTTAGACTGATAAAAGTATCTCGGCTAAACTTGTACAAACTACTTTTTTCTCAGCTTATTTTGTGCTAAAATATAATTTATGATATTTTTGATTTGGAGGAATATATATGTTAGATATGAAATTCGTCCGTGAAAATCCGGACTTGGTTATGCAGGCTGTTGCCAACCGCAACGGTCATTTGGACTTAACAGAATTTTTGGAGCTGGATAAAAAACGCCGCGAATTAACCCAACAGGTTGAAGCTTTGAAAAAAGAACGCAATACCGCTTCTCAAGCTATCGGCAAGCTTAAAAAAGCAGGTCAGGATGCCACTGAGCAAATGGCTGCTGTCCGTGCTTTAGGCGATAAAATTTCTGACGACGACAAAGTGCTCAAAGAAATCGAAGAGCGTCTGCAAGCAATTTTGCTGACCATTCCTAATATTCCCGCCGAAGATGTGCCCATTGGCAAGGACGACACCTGCAACCCCGTTATCCGCACCTGGGGCGAGCCTACTAAATTCGATTTTGAGCCTAAAGCTCACTGGGATTTGGGCGAAGGCTTGGATATTTTAGATTTTGAACGCGGCGTAAAGGTTTCCGGCGCGCGCTATGTATTCTACAAAGGCATCGGCTCCCGTTTGGAACGCGCAGTTATCAATTTCTTCTTAGACTTGCACACCCAAAAGCACGGCTACACTGAATTTTTCCCGCCGTTCATTGTTAACGGCGCTTCCATGCAAGGCACCGGCCAACTGCCGAAATTTGCCGAAGATATGTATAAGCTGGAAAACGGCGATATGTATTTAATTCCGACGGCAGAGGTTCCCGTAACCAACTATCACCGCGACGATATTTTAACCGGCGATCAGCTGCCCTTAAAATACACCGCATACAGCGCTTGCTTCCGCGCCGAAGCCGGTGCTGCCGGCCGCGATACCCGCGGCTTGATTCGTATGCACCAGTTCAACAAAGTAGAATTGGTTAAATTTACTAAACCGGAAGAGTCTTGGGAAGAATTGGATAAGCTGACCCACGACGCCGAAGAAGTATTGCAGGCTTTGGAGCTGCCTTATCATGTTGTACGTCTGTGCACCGGCGATTTGGGCTTCAGCTCCGCTACCACCTACGATTTAGAGGTTTGGCTGCCGGCTGCTAACTGCTACCGCGAAATTTCCTCTTGCTCCAACTTCTTGGACTTCCAAGCCCGCCGCGCCAACATTCGTTTCCGCCGCGACGCTAAATCCAAACCGGAATTTGTGCACACCCTTAACGGCAGCGGCGTAGCTGTCGGCCGTACTGTTGCCGCTATTTTGGAAAACTATCAGCAGGCTGACGGCAGCGTAGTAGTGCCCAAGGTTCTGCGTCCGTACATGGGCTGCGACGTAATCAAAGCTCCTGAAAAATAATTCTCTTTCTTAAAAAGCAAAACACCGCTGCTTTAACGAAAAATTAGAGCAACGGTGTTTTTTGTTTTTGTTTTTTATTTTGAAGCAAAAATTTTCTTGATGTAACTACAAAAAGCTAGACCTTTTCAGCGTGATCTGCTAGTGGCTGTCACGCTTTTTTTATTGCCGCGGCAATCAATTTGGCGACACGCGCCAGTTCTTCCTCCGTATGGCTGCTCATTAAAGCTACTCGCAAACGCGCTGTGCCTTTAGCTACCGTAGGATAACGAATAGCAGAAACTAAACAGCCGTCAGCCAAAAGCTCGTCGGCAGCCTTTAAAGCAGCAGCTTCGTCGCCGATAATAATGGGAATAATCGCCGTCGGTGATTCCGCTGCCACTCCCTCTTTATGCAGACAGTCTAAAAAATACGCGGCGTTATGCTGCAATTTTTGAGTGCGCTGCGGCTCCTGCTCCAAAATTTCCAGCGCCTTTAAAGCCGCGCCTAAAGCAGCAGGCGCTTGAGAGGTAGCAAAAATAAAGCTGCGCGCTTTGTTTTTTAGATATTCGATAATAGTTTTGTCGGCGCAGGCAAAGCCGCCCTCCGCGCCTAGGGATTTGCTCAGCGTGCCCATAATAATATCCGGCACATATTCTCCGCCGAAATATTCTACTGCGCCGTGCCCCGTTGCGCCGATAACGCCGGTAGCATGAGCTTCGTCAATCATGGTCAGCAGATGATATTTTGTCCCTAACTCCACAAGTTTGGGCAGATTAACAATATCGCCGTCCATGCTGAAAACTGCGTCGCTGACAATAATACCCTTGCGATAATTGGTGCTGTTTAATTTGGCTTCCAAATCCTGCATATCGTTGTGCTTATAAACGATAATACGCGCCTTGCTCAAACGCGCGCCGTCGATAATGCTGGCGTGATTATATTCGTCGCTGAAAATAACGCTTTCGCTGTCGCACAAGGCAGAAATTATGCCTACGTTTGCCATATAGCCTGTATTAAATAACAGGGCAGCTTCCGTGCCTTTAAATTGCGCCAGCTTCTTTTCCAACGCTTCGTGCAGCGAGGTATTACCAGTTGTCAAACGGCTGCCGCCGCTGCCTGCGCCCCAAAGAAGCGCCGCATCCGCCGCAGCTTTTTTCACGCGCGCGTCGTCGGCTAAATCAAGATAGCTGTTGGAAGCCAGCATCAAAATTTGTTTACCGCCGATATTTACATATTTGCTTTGAGCGCTTGCCAGAATGCGCATTTTGCGGTACAGAGATTTTGCTTGCAGCTGCGCCAATTCCTCGGCAAAAATCTGCTTGGGATTATCGTTCACAGGACGCTCCGGCGGCAGACCGCGCACCAAAACCTTTTGCTTTTCTAAATAAGTAATGGCAGCCTGCGCCTGCGCCAAGCGGCTGTCAAAAATAAACACACGGCCGCCGTGCGGATCCCCCATATTTTTCATAGGCGTTAAGCGTACATAACCGTGCTTTTTAGAAGCAAGATAACCTACAAGATAATCGGGGTCGTCCGACATACACAGCTCCGCCAGCACTCCCGGCGCGTTTACCACCTTGGTCGCCAGCACAATCGCCTCACGAAAATGATTTTTATTACTGCTGCCGCAGCCTGCGCCCTCCGCATCCATATAGGTCACACGAATGCCCCGCTCCTTATCCGGCTCTACGCGCCTATTGGTAGCGATATCGTACAACACTGCACCGCGCATGGGATGCACATGCCGCAGTAAATTTATCAGTTCTTCCGCCTTGGCTGCAAGTCCCAGCTCCGTCAGCATTTGCCGCATAATCACATAGCTGCCTTCAACATTTGACGCAGGCCGCGTGCTGACGGGCAAAGCGTCCAAATATTCCAGCTCCTCCGGCTGAATTTCTTCCATTTTGATATTGATAAAATCTGCGCGCCCCAAGCCGTGGTGTAAAGCGCGTTCACTAAGGCAGCCTGCGGCAGCGGCAAGCTCCTGCTGGCTGATAATTCTTTCTGCGCCGCTCACATGTCTGCCTGCTTTAGAAGCGCGCATTTTAATACTGTATGTGGGCATAATTTTTCTCCTTTAATTTTTAATTATTGCGCTGCAATAGCATAACCTTGTTCAGCATTTTCTGCGCCGGTTTATACAATACACCTGCGCCTACAGCTGTAAAAACCATACCCGGCGCTGCCGCTGCCGTCAAAGCCAACCAGCTGACGCCCGTAACCTGCCACATAACCAGGCGCGCCAACAGCGTACCCAAAGGCCCGCTGATAATTACCGTCAGCAAATTGGTGCCAAAAAGCGCCATAACGCCGCCTGCGGCCAAACGAAAAGTCATCTGAATAATCACGCTGAAAATAGTATGAATCCCCAGCATCATGCCCAGTAAACTGGCCAAAACTCCGGCGATAAAATAACGTTTAAAGCCAAACAGCGCGCAAATCAGTACGGCTATGGGCGCCGAAAGCTGAAATTCACCGCCAATAACCGGCGAGGGAATTTTTAAGCTGCCGGATAAAAGAATCAGTACTGCCAATAAGGCAGTGGTTGTCATCTGCTGCAATTCGTTAACCTCCTATAATTTTAAGTTAACTATAAAATTTTAAAGAGAGGACGCAGAATGTTCCGCGTCCTAAAATTTTACAAGAATATTTTAAGCCAAAACCTCGTCTATGGACTGCTTAGCCAAAGCCACCGCCTTGTCCAAATCTTCCTTAGCAATATTCAGCGGCGGATTGAAATAAATTACGTTGCCCAGCGGGCGCAGCAGCAGGCCGTGAGTCAAAGCCTTTTGATAAATTGCGTAGCCAATGCGCAAATCGCTGTCAAAGCCCAGCTTGCGCTCTTTATCCGTAACCAGCTCCATGGCGTTGATTAAATTGATGTGGCGAATTTCGCCGATATTTTTGTGCTTGCCGAAAGCATCCGCTAAAGCATTATGAAAATATTGCGCTTTGGCGACATTTTCCTCCAAAATATTTTCACTTTTTAAAATATCCAGCACTGCCAGCGCAATAGCGCAGCCGATAGGATTGCCGGCGTAGGTGTGGCTGTGCATAAACTGCTTGCCTTTATTGTAATCGTCATAAAAAGCGTCGTAAATTTTATCGGTAGTGCAGACAATGGACATGGGCAAATAGCCGCCCGTGAGCGCCTTGCTGATGCACATAATATCCGGCGTAATCTGCGCGTGATTGCAGGCAAACATTTTGCCCGTGCGTCCAAAACCGGTGGCGATTTCGTCAGCAATCAGCAGCACGCCGTACTGGTCGCACAGCTTGCGCAGCTTTTGCAGATACAGCGGCGGATAAATACGCATCCCGGCGCAGCCTTGGACGATAGGCTCCACAATCATGGCGGCTGTTTCTTTGGCGTATTTGGCAAAGGCTTCTTCCGCATATTTAAAGCATTCGCACTGGCAGCTTTCTCTATTTTTATTAAAAGGACAGCGGTAGCAGTCGGGAGCCTGCACATGAATATTATTCATCATCATGGGCTTATACATTTGCGCAAATAAATCCATACTGCCCACGGACAGCGCGCCAATGGTTTCGCCGTGATAACCCTCGCTTAAACACATAAAGCGTGTTTTTTCCGGATGTCCGGTTTGCAGCTGATATTGAAAAGCCATTTTGAGGGCAATTTCTACGGAGGAAGAACCGTTATCGGCAAAATTAAATTTATTCAAGCCCTGCGGCACGTATTTGAGCAATTCCTCGCACAGCTTAATGGCAGGCTCGTGGGTAAAATTAACAAAAATAACGTGCTCCAGCTGGTCAATCTGCTTTTTAATCGCGGCGTTGATTTTAGGATTGCAGTGTCCCAAAAGATTGCACCACCAGCTAGAAATAATATCAAGATATTTTTTGCCGTCGGCAGCGTAAAGATAAGCACCGGCGGCGTGGTCGATAACTATGGGACGCAGAGTTTCGTAATCCTTCATTTGAGAACAGGGATGCCAAATGTGCGCTAAATCTCTTTGTTGTAAATCGGTAATTCTATCCATAATTTTTACTCCTATCTTATTCATACAGGCTTTGCAAAAGCTGCACGTCAATATCTAATTCCTTATCATTGGCTTTTACTTCGGCAAGCACAGGCACGCCCGTGATAGCTTCCATCATTTTTTTATTGTCAGCCTGCATAAAATCGCTGCCGTCGTAATTATTCAAAATAATGCCGCGCACGGGGATACCATGCTGCTGCAAATAATAAACCGTCAAAACGCAGGCGTTGATAGAACCAAGCGCTGCGTTAGAAACGACCAGCGTACCCAAACCAAGCTTTTTAATAATATCCTCCAGCAAAATTTTTTGTTCATCCCAGCGGATAGGACAGATGATGCCGCCGCTGCCTTCCACGGTAACGTAAGCATATTTAGCGCAGGCAGCCTGAAAATCTGCCGCCACCTTGTCCAAATCTACCGGATTGCCCTCCCGCAGCGCCGCCAAGTGAGGCGAAACGGCTTCTTTATAAATGTAGGAAACTAAATTTTCCGGCTGTTCGGGAATGTTGGCGATTTTTGCTACGTAAGCGGCGTCGCCCGGCAGCCAACTACCGTCCGGCTGTAATTCTGCACCGCTTAATGCAGCCTTGTAATAGCCTGCATTAAGACCGGCGTCGCGCAGTTTTCTCACCACCAGTCCTGTGACAAAGGTTTTGCCGATGTCCGTACCTGTGGCAGTAATAAAAATTCCTTTACTCATAATTTTCACCTTCTATTTTCTCTTAACAGAGGAATAAGCTTTTTGCCCAGCAGCGCCGCGATAATGCACAGCACAATATCGCCGGGAACCGCCAGCAAAAAACAATATAAAAACAAAGGCCATAAAGCAATGGGCTGACCAATAACAAAATTACCGATTAAATAATAATAAATCATGCCACAAAGATAAACCACGGCCAGCCCCGCAAAATTCGCCAGCAAAATTTTTTTGAAGGACGCAGCGCCTGCGGAAATTTTTCCCGTCAGCTGTGCGCCTAAAGCAAAGCCAACCAAATAACCGAAAGTCGGCTGAAAAATATATCCCGGTCCGCCGCCATTGGTAAACACCGGCAAGCCCAAAAGTCCCAGCGCAATGTAAACCCACACCGCCGCACCGCCTAAACGCGAACCTAAAAGTAAGCCGGCCATAGTAGTGAACAAAAGCTGCAAAGTAAAGGGACAAACCGGCACAGGAATTCTAAGAAACGCGCCAATCGCGATAAGCGCCGAAAAAAACGCCATAAAAGTTAGCTCGCGCGTTTTGCTGCGCGGGCGGGCTGCATAAGAATTTATCACGTAAACCACCTCTATAATTTTCGTTAACGTAAATTATAGACCTTTAATTTCTATAAGTCAACTATAAATTTTTATAGGTTAACTTAAATTATAAGGCGCTGATAATTGTGCATAAAATTTTTTTGCCGCTTAGTTTTTAAAGCAAACGCTTGTTCCTATCGCGTTTCGCGATAGGAAGCACGGACGTTGATTTTTTTACGCAGCCTTTGCTCAAGCTTAAAAATAATTTTTTCTGCCGCAAATTTTATTTAGATAATGCTTGCCAAGTAAAAGCTTATGTGGTATTATAAGTGCGGTAAATTAGGCTCAGGCACGGCAGCGCTTACAGAGTGCACCGGAGCTGAAGCGGCTGTAATTTATCATTTGCAAAATTTAATTCAGTCAATAATCGCTTGGATCTATTAGACCGGGACGAAGACGCAAAATAGGCTTAGTATGCGCATTCCGGTTAGGAATGCGTTTTTTTGTTGCGCAAAAGCATTTTTATTGATGCTTATCCGCAATGATCTTTTATGCGGTTGTAACGGTCTTTATCCTAAATTTGTCAAAAAGTATGCCAATGCCCGCGGCGCTGCCGCGAAAGCAGCCAAAGCTTATATTGCCAAGTGCAAAATAAACGCTTTGCCGCACCCTAGCATACTTTTAAAATAGATGATGCAGTTTAAAAAACTTTTTAAGTTATTTTCAAAGTGAGGTAAAAAGAAAAATGAAATTAGTGCACACTGTCGCAGAGCTGCGCGAAGAAGTTGCCGCAGCTAAAGCTCAAGGTTTAACTATCGGTCTCGTTCCCACTATGGGTGCTTTGCACGAGGGACACGCTTCCTTAATCAGCGCCGCCAACCGCGAGAACGATTTTGTCGTAGTCAGCGTTTTTGTCAATCCTACTCAATTTGGTCCTAACGAAGATTTGGACGCTTATCCGCGCACTTTGGAAGCCGACTGCAAGCTAGCAGAAAAAATGGGCGCTAACGTAGTTTTCGCGCCTTCTCCCAAAGAAATGTATCCCAGCGAGGACGCAACTTGGGTAGAAGTTACCGGCGAGATTACCAAAGTTTTGTGCGGCCGCACCCGTCCCATTCATTTCCGCGGCGTAACTACCGTCGTTACCAAGCTGTTCAATTTGGCGCAGCCTGACCGGGCATACTTTGGCCAAAAGGACGCGCAGCAAGTAGAGGTTTTAAAACGCATGGTAAAGGATTTATTCTTTAATCTGCAATTACGCGTTATGCCTATTGTACGCGAAGCTGACGGCTTGGCAAAAAGCTCCCGCAACACTTATTTAAGCGAGGAAGAACATACTGCCGCTTTAGTTTTGAGCCGCAGTCTAAAAGCTGCCAAAGCAATGTTTGACGACGGCGAACGCGACGCAGCTAAAATCATCGACGCTGTTACCTCCGACATTGCCAAAGAGCCTATGTCAAATATTGATTATGTAGAAATTTATGCACTGCCGGAGTTAAAGCCTGTGGCTTCTCCCATGACCGGCAGCAATCTTTTGGCAGTCGCCGTAAAATTTGGCACCACTCGCCTGATTGATAATATCGTTTTGGAGGAAAAATAATGCTTTATAATATGTTTCATGGCAAAATCCACCGCGCCACCGTCACTGAAGCAAATTTAGAATACATGGGCAGCATTACTATTGATAGTCACTTACTGGAGCTGTCCGGTATTCTGCCTGGCGAACGCGTACAGATTGTAGACAACAACAACGGCAACCGTTTAGAAACCTACGTTATTGCCGGCGAATACGACAGCGGCGTGATTTGTCTTAACGGCGCTGCTGCCCGCAAGGTAGTAGTCGGCGATACGGTTATCATTATCGCTTACGCTTTAATGGACGAAAACGAAGCCAAAACCCTGGAGCCGAAAGTCGTTATGGTAGACGAAAAAAATCGTCCCCTCAATGTCCGCGGCACCGAAAAGGAACGCGAAATCGGCTAACAAAATTCGCAAAAAAAATAAACAGGTCAGCATATCATCGCCTTGATAATATGCTGACCTGTTTTTGTATTGTGCCCTTGTTTTGGCGAAAAGAGCTTATTTAGAATGTTTACGCGCCATTTGTGAGACCAAATCCTGATAGTATACCCAAGCAGAAATGTCGGCACCGGGTTTAGTCGCCGCATTAAGCGCTTCTTGTAAAGCTTGTTTTTCATCCTCACTAAAATGATTACCCTTTTGTTGAAGCTGCTGCAATAGCATTGCTGCCTGATTACCACCGTAAACTACAGTTCCGCCTGCTACCTTTTCCAAATCTTCATCGCTAAGAGGTTCCGCTTCCGTAACGCTTTTATCCATTATAATTTCTAGCAAATCCTTGGCATTAATTTTTTCACCGAAAATCTCCTGCATCTTTGCCGACCATTCCTCTGTATTTTGGCACTGTTCCAATTTCTTGAATTGTATTTCACTTAAACAATTCAACTTTTCTTTCAACTCTTCTTTGGTCATAAAAGTCACCTCTGTCATATTTTTTATCTTACATATTATAAATAATACAACAATTTATTTTTTCTGCTTGCGAATTTCGGTGACAGGCACGCCGCCAATGCCCCAGTTATCCGTATCTACTTCGTCAATAACTACGACGGTGGTAGCTTTATTTTTGCCTAAAACGTCATGAAGTAAATTGGTTGCGCCCTCGATAAGCTGGCGCTTTTGCTCCGGCGTAACGTTGCCCTCGCGGGTAATTTTAATATTTACATAAGGCATGGCTGTCCCTCCTCCAATTTTTCTTGCTAAAATTTTTACCCCGTTATCGAAAATCAATTAGCCGTGGCAAAGCTGTCTAGGGATTGCAGCGCTTGGGGCAAATAGGTATTTAGTGATTTTTTCGGCAGTACATATAAAAGCTGATAGATTTTATTGTTTTGGGAAGCTTTAGCTTCTAAAATAATTTTCTCGCCGTAAAAATCAACGTGCTTGCTCAAGCAGCAGTCCCAAATAAAATCTACGCCGTGCTGCCAGCGCAGTAAAACTTTTTTATTATCGTCCGCATAATCGGGCAATTTATTTTGCCCGTCTGCATCAGCTGCAGCAAAGGTTGCAGCGGCGCATAGGAGGCTGTCATCAGCTATACGCGTGAGCATAACATCTTGAACGCCCGGCAAATCTGCCAGCGGGTCTGCACCAAAGGCTTTGGGCAGCGCTAAGCTGTATCCGCCTGCGGCCGAATTTACGCTTACAAAATCCATAGCCTGCGGAATGCGCATATACATTTTAGGCAGCGGCGGCTTTTGTACCAGCTGACGCTTGGGTTTTGGTTTAGGTTTCACATTAGTAGGCACGTTGCTTACCTGCGGCGGCGTTTTTACTTGCGCAGCTGGCTGCGCTTCATTGGCTGCCGTGGCTGCTTCCGTCTTTTTCTCTAACGGTGTTGCAGCTTTTACTGTCGCCTCGTCCTCCAACGGTATTTCAGCTTTTGCTTCTGCTGCTTCCGTTGTTTCCTCTAGCGGTGCTTCAGCTTTTACTATCGCCGCAGCTGCTTCCGTATTTTCTTCCAGCGGTGCTTCAGCTTTTGCTGCTACCGTAGCTTCTTCCGTATTTTCTTCCAACTGTTCCGGCGCAGACGGTTCTACGGTCTGTCCGTTTTTATCTTCCACAGTAATATGGGGCGCAGGCTGCGGCGCAGTGCTTTTGTGCGGCTTAGTGGATACGTCAGGATTATTTTGATAATCCTGCCACACTTTGTCAGGATTAGCCGCCCACGCTCTGTCAAAATTTACCGGCGCAGCTGCCAACATACAAGCGCAGACCAGCAGCAACGTTAAAAATTTTATATTTTTCATAAGCTTTCGCAGGCGGCGTTGATAGCTTCTTCGTCAGCGCGCATAGCTATCATAGTTTTTTCCAGCAAGTCATCCAGCTCCCAGCCTAAATTTTCTGCGCCCAGCTTAATAACGTCGCGGCTGCAGCCGGCAGCAAATTTTTTGTCTTTGAATTTCTTTTTCAGCGATTTCAATTCCATGTCCTGCACGCTCTTAGACGGACGCATCAGCGCAGCGGCACCGATAAGTCCGGACAGCTCGTCAATAGCGAACAAGACCTTTTCCATTTGGTGCTCCGGCTGATATTGAGAGCCGGTCATGCCCCAGCCGTGGCTGGCAGTGGAGCGGATAATATTTTCGTCCACACCGTGCTCGCGCATCAGCTCCTGTGATTTTACGCAATGCTGTTCAGGATACTGCTCAAAATCAAGGTCGTGCAGCAGGCCGACAATTCCCCAATAATCAACTTCGTCTGCATAACCTAAATCCTTAGCAAAATAACGCATGATGCCTTCCACGGTCAGCGCGTGCCGCAGATGAAAGGCTTCCTTATTATATTCTGTCAATAAATTCCACGCTTCATCTCTTGTCATCATTTTAATCATACTCCTCTAAAATTTTATCAGCAAAACTCGTTTCATAGTTTTATTCAGCAATAAAGCCCGGCGTGGACAAATAACGCTCGCCGGTATCGGGCAGCAACACCACAATGGTTTTACCGGCAAATTCTTTTCTCTGCGCCAACAGCGCTGCCGCATACACAGCCGCCCCGCCGGAAATACCCACTAAAAGGCCCTCGTGCTTCACTAAAAGCTGGCAAGTTTTATAGGCATTGTCCGCGTCAATATCTAAAACCTCGTCCACCACGGACGCATCATAATTAGCGGGAATAAAATTCGCGCCAATTCCCTGCAGCTTGTGGGGAGCTGCCTGACCGCCGCGTAAAACAGGCGAAGCGTCCGGCTCAACGGCGAAAATTTTCACAGCGGGATTTTTTTCTTTTAAATACTTAGCCGCACCGCACAAGCTGCCGCCGGTGCCGACGCCTGCCACATAAGCGTCAAGTCTGCCGTCGGTATCGCGCCAAATTTCCGGACCGGTTGTTTGGTAATGGGCCGCAACTGCGGCAGGATTGCTGAATTGGCCGGGGATAAAGGAATGAGGAATGCTGGCGGCAAGCTCTTTGGCTTTCTCAATGGCGCCCTGCATACCCAAAGCGCCGGGCGTCAAAACCAGCTGCGCGCCGTAAGCCCGCAGCAAATTGCGGCGTTCCAAGCTCATGGTATCGGGCATAGTCAAAATAGCTTTGTAGCCTTTAGCCGCTGCCACAGAAGCCAAGCCAATGCCGGTGTTGCCGCTGGTCGGCTCAATAATCGTACTGTCGGGATACAAAATGCCTTTCTCCTCTGCATCCTTAATCATGGCAAAAGCAATTCTGTCCTTGGCGCTGCCGGCAGGATTAAAGCTTTCCAATTTGGCGATTACAGTCGCCGGCAAATTTAAAGCCTGACGATAATTTTTCAGCTCCAAAAGCGGCGTATTGCCGATTAAATCAGTTAAATGCTGTGCTATTTTCATTTTACGTCCATCTCCTTAACGCAAACGGCAGGATGACTGTCGCGGTAATCATTGATAATATCTGCCAAAGAAGTGTTGTCCACCACTTCATCAATAGCCTTTTGTATTTTTTTATACAAGCCAATCGTCAAACAGGATTCTATTTTTTCACAAGGAGTTGCGCAGTCCAAACAAGAAACCGGCGCCAAGCTTCCCTCCACCAGCCGCAGAATTTCCCCCACGGTATATTCTTCCGGCTTGCGCAGCAGACGATAGCCGCCCTGCGCACCGCGGGCGCTTACTACAAAGCCGCCCTTGCTCAATTGATGAATAATCTGTTCTAAATATTTGTCCGAAATTTCCTGCCTTTGGGCGATTGCTTTCAAAGGAATAAAACCACCGTTGTCGTTCATTGCCATATCCAGCATCAAACGCAGTGCATAGCGTCCTTTGGTAGAAATTTTCATATCAGTCACAACCTTTCTTAATGCTTTTATTTTACTATGAATTCACTATGAATTCAACAAATTCTCCCCGCAGATGCGCCGCTGTTACATATAATTTACATCTTTAGCTGTAATTCATAAATAAATTTTGTTCTGCACTGCCATTATCCAAGAATTTGTGATAAAATACCAATATACTACAATTTGGAGGCTACAAAATGAATAGTAAAGAATTAGATAAAACTTTTAAAGGTTATTTGGCAAAATTTACTTCTGATAAAGAGCTGGGACAAATGATGAGCAAAATCACCTTCCAAGAATTGTTCAACCCGGAATTTTTAAAGGAAAACAGTAAATTTACTTCCATGGACGATATGATTTGGCGCAGCGGCTTTGGCATTATGAATTTATTGGAAGTCGAAAACGTCAACCAAGAAAAATGGAACGCCTATATCGCCAAAAACAGCGAATGCGAAACCTGGCACGATTTTGGTAAGCTGGCTATGATTGACTGGATGAAGCACAAGCTGGAAGAAAACAAAAAAAACAAGAATTAAACTAAAATACCGGAGCGCAGGCTTCGGTATTTTTTTGTAAACTAGATATAGACAATTTACGGAAAAATCTTATCAAATTTATTATATATTGTGCGAACAAAAAGTGAACCGCAAATTATTCTTTGGCTTTTGCAATTTAATACGAACATATTTTTAAAAATATGTTGACAAATTTCGCCGTTAGTAATATCATATAATCAAACAAAGATTTACTTAGGCGGTGATAAATATGAAAGCTATTTTATACGTACTGGCAATTACCTGTGTTATTTATGCGGCAGCTGGCAGTGTGTTCGCAGAACCTGCTGTATACCGCAATCATAGAGTAGCGGTTGCTCAAGGCGATACTTTATGGGAAATAGCAGCGCGTCATACAGAACGCAAAGAAGATGTACGCGTAGTTGTTGACCGCATTGTGAAAGCCAATAATATTCAAAACGCTTATATTTATCCCGGACAAATTTTGCAAATTCCCATCAGAGTGCAGGACAGCGGCTTAATGATGGCGAATAAATAAATTTTTCATGATAATTTCACATCTCCTCCGCAAGGCTTTTGGCGTTTAGTGTAGAATTAAATTGTAGAAGCAAAATAATACTTACGCTAAAGGAGGTTTTCTCAATGCAGAGTAAAAAATGGATTATCGCGGCACTGGTCGCAGGTTTTATTTTAGGCAACGGCATGGCGCCTGCGCAGGCAGGCATTTTAGATAAGGTAATCAAGGGCGGCGTAATCGGCTACGCTGTTGACGCTACGGCCGGACCTCTCAACGACGGCATTAACGCTGTAACAGCAAAATACGGTGTCAGCAGTACGGACGCAACGAAGGTAGTCCCCATTATTTCCGTCGGCGACGGCAGCCGCGCCGGAGCAGCGCAGGTCAGCGGCCCGCAGGAAAAAGTTGACCAAGTTAAAGCTGCGCTGATTATTGAACAAACTATTTTAGGTATCAGAGCGAAAATTTTAATTCCCGTAGACAAAGTTGACTATAAAAACGTTAATCGTATTCAAGGCGTCGGCGTCAGCGCTTCCTTGGACGTAAAACTTTAAGCTAACAATTACATCACAGCCAACAGCTTAAAAATCAAAGGCAGTATCAATGCAGTTATTGGTACTGCCTATTTTATTACAAAAAATACAAAAACTATGTTAATTTCACATCAGTAAAGCATACCAAAAATATTTTGCCTATTTTATGCGCAGCAGCCTAAATTTTTGCTATAATTGCAGTTATAGAGTCTATGATTTTTCCATAGCTATGCAATAGGAGATTTTATTATGTTATCTGCACTCGCCCCGTGGCTTGCTTTATTTTTCATTTTCTATTTAGCTTTTAACGGCCATATTTTGATAGCGGTTATACTTGGCGCGCTTTTAAAGTTCCTGTATACCCCGCCTAATATTAAAGCGCCTGACAACACCCTAAATAAGCAAGAACAGCCGCCGGCAAATTCTGCTCAAGAAGTTTCGGAGCAAGAGGAGAAAAGTATGCTGTCCTCCTTTCAGATTGGCGATATTATTGACGGTCCTTACGGTCCCGCGCCCTATGGCGGTGTAATTTGGGACAAATATACTATTGACGAACTAATTTATAAGGACGGCATTTACTATTACAATGAAAACAGCGAAGAATGGGAAGAGGACGAAGAATAACCTTTGTACTAATATTGTCCGCTTAAAAATTAACCGGCAGTATCAAGATAGTTATCAGTACTGCCAATAATTTATCTGCGTTGGAGGCGTTTGATGAAAAACTGGAAAATAATTTTGGCGATTCTTACAGCCAATGTAGTAATGATGTCCGCAGGCTATACCATGCTGATACCGTTTTTGCCCATGTATCTTATGAACGAGCTGGGCGTCAGCCTGGACGCCGTAAAAATGTGGAACGGCGCTATTTTTTCCATAACCTTTTTAATAGGCGGCATTATGGCACCCATTTGGGGCAAAATGGCGGATACTAAAGGCAAAAAAATGATGGCTATGCGCGCCGGAACGGGCTTGGCTATTTCTTATTTTTTAGGCGGCATGGTCACCAGTCCGGAGCAGATGTTTGGCGTGCGCGTTATTCAAGGCTTCGCCGCCGGTTTGTGGAGCGTATGCCTGGCTATTGCTACGAGCCTTGTGCCTATTGATAAATTAGGCGTAAGCTTGGGAATTTTGCAGGCGGGCTTAACCTGCGGCAACGTTATCGGCCCTTTGATTGGCGGCAGTCTGGCGTCGCTTTTTGGTATGCGCAGTAGCTTTTTCGTTGCCGGCAGCTTGCTGACGCTTATTACGCTCATCTTTTTCTTTTATATTCCCGAGCCGCCTCGCGTAGAAATTAAAAAGCAGCAGGAGAAAAAAACGGAGCAGCTTTTGAAACGGCCCAAAATACGCGAGGTTTTGCTTTACGCCGCCGTGGCACAAATGGTAATTTTGCTTATTCAGCCAATTCTGAGCCTGTACGTCAGCGAAATAAATCACGGCGAAGGCAATTTAATTTTTCTTTCGGGTTTTGTTTTTAGTTTGGTAGGTATTGCCAGCGCCATTACTGCTCCCAGCTGGGGACGTTTCGGCCAGCGCCACGGCTTTTACCGCAGTCTGTGCTTAGCGGCACTGACAGCCGGTATTATGAATTTTATTGTTGCGCTGCCCAATACTATGACGCTGTTCTGCATTGCTAATTTTACTTACGGCCTTTGCTGCGCAGGGATTCAGCCATCCCTTTCGGCAGTTTTAGCCAGCAATACGGACGCTGACCAGCGCGGGCGCGCCTTTGGCTTTATGTTCAGCGCGCAGCAGTTCGGCAGCATGGTAGGTCCGTTGCTGGGTGGAACTATCGCCACCTATTTTCCGTTAAAAAGTTTATTTTTCGTGGCAGGAGTAATGCTTTTAGCTATCAGCGGCACCGTATATCTGCGTCACGAAAAAAGAGCTTAACTATTTCCCGGGAAATACTTTTACGATTTGCGTCGGTAATTTTCCCTAACGAAAAAGATTTTTATTTTTTGCTGACGAAACAAATTGCTCATGCAAAAATATCAATCATTTTAGATAAGAAAAAGCTGCGTTTCACGTGAAACGCAGCTTTTGATTTTGCTCGTCAATTTTTACTTTAGAATAAAGGCTTACTGTTGCCGCCCTTGGGTTTCTTTTGATTTTTAATCCGCAGGCTGACAATAACTTCGTCGCCCTCTACAATTTGCTCCATATTTACGGGAATGCCTACGGACTTAATAGAATTAACTACTTGCTTAATGCTGTTCAGATAAATACGCACATCATTCACAATCACCAAGCGTTTCTTTTTTTCTTGCTGTTTCTCTGCCAATAATTTAGCAATATATTCTTCCGTTTGGCGCACATTGTAGCCGCGAGCGATAACCGTCTGCAAAACTTCCATACGCTGTGCATCGTCGTCCAAACGTAAAAGCGCGCGTGCATGACGCTCACTTAGATTTTTTTCTACCAACAATTTGCGAATAGATGCGGATAAACGCAGCAAGCGCTGTTTATTAGCAATGGTGGACTGCTTTTTGCCAACGCGGGCAGCCAAAGCCTCTTGCGTTAAATGGAACTGCTCCATGAGCTGCTCATATCCTTCTGCTTCTTCTAAAAAGTGCAAATCCTCACGTTGTAAATTTTCAATTAGCGCTATTTCTGCAATTTGCTGTGAGGTATACTCGCTGATAATCACAGGCACCTCTTCCAGCTTTGCCATACGGCTGGCGCGCAGACGCCGCTCGCCGGCAATTAACAGATAGCGTCCGTCTTCAGCAGGAGCTACCAGCAAGGGCTGCAAAACGCCGTATTGAGCAATAGAATCTGCCAATTCCTCTAAAGCGCCGTCATCAAATGTTTTGCGGGGCTGATAAGGATTGGGAAAAATTTGGTCAATAGGCACCTTGATTACCTTGACCTCCTTGACAGCTTTATTCTCACCTAGAATACTGAAATTAGTATCTAATACAGAAAATCCATCTTCTATTATCATGCTCTCTCCCCCTATTTGCTGCCTAAGGGCTGCTTTTCCGGCGTACCAGCCTTACGCGGATACTGTGCCGGCGTAGTTTTGATTTTGTTGATTTTAATTATAGCACGTCCATCGTCGAGTCCCGGCAGTTTTACCGGCTCGGCGCTAACAATTTTGCCGCCCAGTATTTTGACAGCCTCCGTACCCTCGGTAATTTCTTCCGCATATTTACTGCCTTTTAAAGCGATAAATTGACCGCCCTTTTTAGCTAAAGGCAAGCAGTATTCGGCGAGAACGCTCAAACGCGCTACGGCGCGCGCGGTAACAAAATCATATTTCTCTCGATGCTGTTTATTGCGTCCCGCATCCTCTGCCCGCAGATGCTCGCAGCGAATATCCTTTAACGCCAAAGCGTCAATCACTTGCTGTAAAAAATTTAAACGCTTACCTAACGAATCTATCAGCACGACTTTAAGCTCCGGGCAGTAAATTTTTAAAGGAACACCGGGAAAACCTGCGCCAGTGCCTATGTCAGCCAAAATTTTACCAGCCATTTCTTTATCATAAGCCAGCAGACTATCTATCATATGCTTGACAGCAACGTCCTCCGGTTCGGTAATGGCAGTCAGATTCATCACTTTATTGGTTTCTATCAGCATTTCGTAATAACGATTAAATTGCTTTAGCTGTAATTCACTAAAACGCAGGCCGGCTTCCGCACCGCGAGCAGCTAAAATTTCCGTAAAGGTCATTCGTCCTGCTCCTTTCTGCGTTTTAGCTCCAAGGCAATCATCAGCACGCTGACATCGGCAGGAGAAACGCCGCTGATACGAGAAGCCTGGCCTATATTTAGCGGACGTACCTTATCTAATTTTTCCGCCGCTTCACGGGATAGCTCCTTAATTGCGCGGTAATCAATAGCTTCCGGCAGACGTTTATTTTCCAGCTTCATAAAGCGTTCCACTTCCTGACGCTGTTTTGCAATGTAACCTTCGTACTTAGCAAAAATTTCTATCTGCTCTGCAACCTGCGGTGTGAGCTGCGGCAAGTCAAAGGCCTGCTTTAGTTTATCATAAGTAATTTCTTTACGGCGCAGCAAATCTAAAATATTAGTTCCTGTGCGCAAAGCAGTGCTGCCCATAGCCGTAAGCTTTGCGTTATTTTCTTCACTGGGAGCAATATTATTTTTTTTCAGCTCGCTGATAGTACGTTCAACAGCCGTGTGCTTTTCGGTAAAGCGAGCATAACGTTCGTCATTTACTAAACCAATTTGCCGCCCTTTTTCCGTTAAGCGCAAATCTGCGTTATCCTGACGCAGCAGCAAACGATATTCTGCACGGGAAGTCATCATGCGGTAAGGCTCGTTAGTGCCTTTGGTTACAAGGTCGTCAATCAAAACGCCGATATAAGCCTCATCTCGACGCAAAACCAGCGGTTCCTGACCTTGAATTTTGCGCATGGCGTTAATACCAGCCATCAAGCCCTGCGCCGCAGCTTCTTCATAACCGCTGGTACCATTGGACTGACCGGCACTGAAAAGTCCGCTGATAGCTTTATGCTCTAAAGAATATTTCAGCTGCAAAGGATTGAGGCAGTCGTAATCAATGGCGTAACCGGCGCGCATCATCTTGCAATTTTCCAAACCGGGAATAGTGCGCATAAACTGCAGCTGAATATGCGCGGGCAAGGACGAGCTCATGCCCTGCACATACATTTCGTTGGTGCTGCGTCCCTCCGGCTCGATAAACAATTGATGACGTTCTTTATCGGCAAAGCGTACCAGCTTGGACTCGATGGACGGACAATAGCGCGGCCCCACGCCCTCAATCATGCCGTTAAACATGCCTGATAAATGCAGATTATCGCGAATAATTTTATGGGTTGCGGCATTAGTATAAGTCAAATAACAAGGAACTTGTTCTCTGGTTTTAATATCGCTGATAAACGAAAAATTGCGCACTTCTTCGTCGCCGTATTGCGGCTCCATTTTGCTGTAATCAATACTGCGGCTGTCAATGCGGGCGGGCGTGCCTGTTTTAAAACGCATCAGCTCCACACCGTGCTCCAATAAAGACGCAGACAGCTTTTGCGCGCTGCGCAAACCGTTGGGCCCGCATTCATAATTTACCTGACCGTAAACAATACGTCCGCGCAAATAAGTGCCTGTTGCTAAAATTACGCATTTAGCTTCAAAAATTTCGCCGGTTTCCGCTTCTACGCCTACTACTTGACCATTTTCTACCAGCACCTTATCAATCATCAGCTGCTTTAATTCCAAATTATCCTGATCCTCAACAATTTTTTTCATTAAGGTATGATAATAGGGCTTATCTTCTTGTCCGCGTAACGCATGCACTGCGTAGCCTTTGCCGGTATTTAACAGGCGCATTTGAATACACGCCAAATCGGCGCTGATACCCATTTGGCCGCCTAAAGCGTCTATCTCGCGTACCAAATGACCCTTAGCAGGCCCGCCGATAGATGGATTGCAGGGCATTAAAGCCACGTTATCCAAAGAAAGCGTAACCAGCAAGGTTTTGCCGCCTAAACGCGCAGCAGCCAAAGCTGCTTCTACACCTGCGTGTCCTGCACCTATAACAATTACGTCAAAAGAATCTGTAATGTAACTCATAATTTATCTCTTTCCGTAGTAAAATTTCTAAATTTATTTGCCGATACAAAAGCGAGAAAAAATTTCGTTAATAATTTCATCCTGCACTATATCACCGGTTATTTCGCCTAAAAGATCAATGGCATTGCGCACATCTATTACAATGCAGTCATAGGGCAGCATATTATCAGCTGCCTCACCTGCGTCCCGTAAATAGCTATATGCCTGGCGCAATAGCTGCTCCTGACGAGCATTCTGCACATACGCTCCTTCGCTTAACGCGCCTTCACTGCCATAAACATAATTTTTCAGCCAAGCGCTAAAGGCTTCTACGCCGGTTAAAGTTTTCGCCGAAAGCGTCAATACCTTATCCTCGCCAAAACGCTTACGCAAAGCCTCTAAATCCACAGCTAAACCTAAATCGCTTTTGTTGACGATAATTATGCAAGGCTTATCGGCTGCGGCCGCTAAAATAGCTTCATCCTCTGCCGTTAAGCCTTCGCTGCCATCCACAACACAAATTACCAGCTCTGCTTCCTGTAAAAGCTGGCGGCTTTTTTCCACGCCGATTTTTTCTACAAAATCCTCGGTGCTGCGAATGCCAGCCGTATCAGCCAAAACCAAAGGCACACCGTCTAACAAAAGCTGTTCTTCAATTACATCGCGGGTAGTACCGGCATATTGCGAAACAATAGCTCTATCCTCTTTTAAAAGCGCGTTCAGCAGACTGGATTTACCCACGTTAGGCTTACCCACAATGGCTGTGCGCAGGCCCTCGCGCAAAATTTTTCCTGTATGCGCGTGAGCTAAAAGCTTATGAATAGCTTCACAGCTTTTATTAATACTTTTCTGCACGCGGCCATAGGTTACATCCTCTATATCCTCCTCCGGATAATCAATGACAGCTTCTAAATTTACTACTACATCTACTAAATCGTGCCGCTGGCTGCGCAGCTCATTGGCCAGCTGTCCCTGCTGCTGGCGCGCTGCCAGCTTCAAACTCGCTTCGCTGCGGGAGCGGATAATATCCATAACTGCCTCCGCCTGCGTTAAATCTATGCGCCCGTTTAAAAAAGCGCGCTTCGTAAATTCGCCTGCTTCTGCGGGACGCGCTCCTGCTTCATAAGTCAAAGTCAAGATTTTCTTCAAGGACTGCAAACCGCCATGACACTGGATTTCTACTACATCCTCTGCCGTATAAGAACGAGGTCCGCGCATAAAAACAGCCAAAACCTCGTCTACCAAACTGCCGTCTATATCATAAACATGGCCGTAAACCATAGTGTTTACAGGATAATCTGCTAATTTTTTACCGGAAGCTGCTTTAAATAAGCTTTCGCCTACGGCTAAAGCATTTTCGCCGCTGATGCGCACTATACCTACGGCTCCTTCGCCTAAAGCAGTAATAACCGCGCTGATTGTTTCCTCTGCCATCTGCGCCCTCCTTTCCTCAATCACTAAAATTTCTTCGTCTCAGAATAAATATAACCCAGTAGGCTAAGTACTGGGTTATAAATGTTATTTTTTCAATTCAATTACTACATGACGGTACGGATCATCGCCCTCGCTAAGGGTCGTAACCCGGCGATCGCCCTGCAGGGCCATATGGATAATCTTACGTTCATGCGGATTCATAGGCTCTAAAGCCACGCGTTCACCAGTGCGTTTTACTTTATCTGCCAAACGAATTGCCAAACGAGTTAAGGTTTCAATGCGGCGGTCACGGTAATCCTCCACATCAATAATTACACGCACGCGCTCGGCGCTGGTTTTATTGGCAACTAAATTAGTCAAATATTGCAGACTGTCCAAGGTTTGACCATGCTTGCCAATCAAAATACCCATATCGTCGCCATGAAGCTTAAAGGTTACGCTGCCGTCATTTTTATTGATAAACTTTTCCATGACAACATCAATTTTCATAGCGTTAAATACTTTTTGCAAAAAATCCTTAGCGGCGGTAACAGATTCGTCGTTAACAGCATATTTGCGAGGCTCGCGCACTGGACGCTCGCTCTTTAAGGATTCCAAGGAAGAAATTGCGGAATCAACAACCTGATCCTTGGCGGCAGCAGCTTTTTTGCCCAATTCTTCAGCAGCATCTGCAGCCTGCTCTTTAATTTCGTCAGTTTTTTTAGAAACGCTGCTTACAGCAATAGTAGCTGCTTCCTTCACAGCTTTAGCAACATCGGAGGTTGCTTCGCTGAAAGTTTTTTCAGCAGCGGCTTCGGCGGTTTTCACAGCCTCGGCAGCTTCCTTAACGGTTACGCGCACCTTAGCGTCCTTACCGAAAAATCCCAAAAAGCCTTTTTTGCTTTCTTCCAAAACTTCTATTTCAACTTGGTCGCGGGTCGCATTTAAAGCTTTCAATGCTTCCGCAACAGCTTCTTCTACGCTTTTACCTTTCTTTTCAATAAAAGCCATCTATCTCACTCCTTACTGATCACTATTTTTTTGCTCTTTCCATCATAAACTGCTGGCCAATCTGCATAATATTCATCACTACCCAGTACAGAACCAAGCCTGCCGGGAAGCTCAAGCTGATATAGCCAATGAATAAAGGCATAAAATACAGCATCATTTTATTTTGCGGATTGCCGGTATCAGGCATAGTCTGTTTAGATTGAATAAAAGTCGTCAAAGCAGATAAAATCGGCAGAATATAGGTCGGATCAGGATTAGAAATGCTTTGCATCCACAGGAAAGAAGCAGAACCTTCGTAATGAAAATCGCGAATACCATAGAAAATACCAATCATAATCGGCATTTGCACAATCAAAGGCAGGCAGCCTGCCAAAGGATTTACACCTTCACTTTTATAAAGATTAGCCAATTCCATATTCAAACGCTGCTTGTCGTTTTTATATTTCTCCTGAATGGCTTTCATCTTTGGTTGAATTTCCATCATAGCTTTAGTTGATTCAATCTGCTTTTTAGAAAGCGGATACAAAATCAGCTTCACTAAAATTGTCATAATAATAATAGCTACGCCGTAATTAGGAAAGCCTACGCCTTGCAAAAAGCTGTAAATTACGGTAATTACCTGCTGAACGATATTGCTGAGAAAGTCCAAAATATCACTCCTTAATACAAAAGTGTTGTTCGCAAAAATATTATTCTACCGGATCATAGCCTCCCGGATGAAAGGGATGACATTTACAAATTCGTTTAATAGCAAGCCATAATCCTTGCACAGGTCCTTTTTTTTGAATCGCCTCAATGGCATAGGCTGAACACGTAGGATAAAACCTACACGTCGGCGGAAACAACGGCGAGATAAAGATTTGATAAAATCTTATACACAAAATCAGTAACCTGCTCATAAATATTCAGATCCTTATTCCTGTAGCAAAGCTGCTCTCTTTGCTAATCTTAAAAAAACTCGTTCAAAAGTATTATAATCGGCCTTCGTCAATTTTTGACGGGCTACCCAAACTATATGATACCCTTTTTTAAGCTCTGCGCTGTGCATACGGAAAACCTCCCGCATCACACGCTTGACTCTGTTGCGTACCACAGCACAGCCTAATTTTTTACCTACGGCCAAACCAATCTTCAAATCCTCTCCTTGGTCTGCCAAAATGTAAAAAACCGACATGGGATCAACAACAGCACGTCCATTACCATAAACAAACTGAAAACTTTTTTTTGATTTCAGCTTATTAGATTTTTTTAAAGTATACTTTGTGTTCTGCATTAAATGCACTCCTGCCTGCATGGAAAAAATAGGCCACTTACGCGGCCTATTTGATAATGTTATGCAGACAATTTCTTTCTGCCTCTAGCACGTCTTCTTTTGAGAACTTGACGACCGCCCAAAGTTTTCATTCTTTCTCTGAAACCATGAGTTCTTTTTCTTCTGAGATTGTTAGGTTGAAAAGTACGTTTCATTCAGTATTCCCTCCTTATCCACCGAAAATTTTACCAAATTCCTTGTATTTGAATTGATAGCTAATAAGTATGCTACTCGTCCTGACGCCGCAAAACCATACACTTGGCGCAGTACAAGGTATTACTAAGTTATTATATTGGAAAAAAAAAATTTAGTCAAGTAGAAAACGCCTATTTTTCGGGCTTTCAAGAAATTTTCTAGAAAATTTGCGAAGTTATCCACAGTCTGCTAAAATATAAAGTAAATATTTTTCGCAAAAAATAGCAATGTACGACGTTTAATAGCTACTGCAAGCATCTAGGTCGTCGTTTTTGTTTTAATAAAATTATTGCAGGAAAGGATGTTCCCTATGAGTTCCTACGATTTAGCTGAAATCTGGGTAAAATGCCAGGATAAATTTAAGGAATCAGCCAACGAAAAAATCTTCAACGCTTGGATTCGGCCAATTATTCCTTTAGAAGTTACTGACGATTATTTTAAAGTCGCTGTAAAAAGCGATTTCTTCAAAAATTTTTTAGAAGATAACTACGCCTCCGTTCTGGAAGGCATTCTCGCGGGCATTATGGGCAAAAATATTAAGCTGCTTATCGAAACTATAAATAGCGGCATTACTGAAGCTAGCGAGCCCTACCCTCAGCATCCGCAGAAAACTCAACAGCAAGAGCTTTTTCCGGAAAAATCCTCGGAACAGGAAATAGACGAAAGCAATTTAAATCCTAAATTTGTTTTTGAAACCTTCGTTATCGGCAATTCCAATCGTTTTGCCCACGCCGCTGCCAAAGCAGTAGCCAATAATCCTGCTCATGCTTACAATCCGCTGTTTTTATACGGAGGCGTAGGTCTCGGTAAAACTCACTTAATGCACGCTATCGGCAACCGCATTAAGCAAAACAATCCCAGTATGAAGGTACTTTACACTACCAGCGAAAAATTCACCAACGAAATTATTAACTCCATTCAAAATAAAAACACCGAAGCCTTTCGTCAAAAATACCGCAATATAGATTGCCTTATCATTGACGATATTCAATTTCTAAAGGGCAAGGAACAGACACAGGTAGAATTTTTCCATACCTTTAACGCTTTAAAAGACGCAAATAAGCAAATAATAATTTCCAGCGACCGTTCGCCCCGCGAAATCGAAACACTGGAAGATCGTCTGCGCTCCCGTTTTGACCAAGGTCTTACAGCGGATATTCAGCCACCGGACTTAGAAACGCGTATGGCAATTTTACGCACTAAAGCAGAATCTGACCACATTCAACTGCCCAACGATGTAATTACCTTATTAGCTACCAACATCTCCACTAATATCCGTGAAATCGAGGGCGCCTACACCAAAATTGTCGCCTATACTTCCTTAATGGATATGCCAATTACCGTAGAAACTGCCCAAAAGGTTTTAGCAGACATGGGTAACTCCGTCAAAACACGTGTAATTACCTTTGAAGGTATCACTAAGGTTGTAGCTGAACATTACAATATTAAGCAAGAAGAGCTTTTCAACAAAAAGCGCACGCAAAATATTGCTTACCCACGTCAAATTGCCATGTATCTCTGTCGCGAGCTGGCAGACCTCTCTTATCCAAAAATTGGCGAGCTATTTGGCGGACGTGATCACACCACCGTTATTCACGCCTATGAAAAAATTAGTAAGGCTAAAGCTGCCAACTTAAATCTGCAAACAGAACTGCAGAAAATGATAGATATTTTACGTCAATAAAAGTTATCCACAAAAACTGTTGATAATTAACCAAAAAACTGTGTATAACTTTTTCCTACAGTTGATAAATTTTTGAGCTGTGAAACCTGTGTAAAATATTTCCCGCTTATCCACAAGCTTATATACATACGAAAAATAGCGTCAATAAACGCTTATAAACACTTTTCCACATTACTAACATGTATTACTACTACGTCGACTACTTTTTATAAATTATTACAGTAATAAAAACCAAGGAGGACTGTGTACAAATGATAATTGCCTGCAATACAAACGAACTCAGCAAAGCTATTCAAACCGCTCAAAGAGCCATAGTTTCTAAACCAAGCACACCTATTTTTTCCTGTATCCATATTTTTACTAAAGAAAATAAATTAGAAATTCAAGCTATGGATTTAAACATGGCTATTTCCTGCACTATTGATGCAGAAATTACCGAACCTGGGGAAATAGTAGTTTCTGCTAAGCATATTTCCGAATTAGTACGCAAATTACCTAGCGAAACAGTAATTATCAATCAAAATGCAGAAAATAATACTATCAAGCTCACCTCCGGAAGCTCTGAATTCCAGCTTCTTATAATGAACGCAGATGATTATCCAAAATTTCCCACCTTTGACGGTAACAAAACAATCACTATTACCGACGAAAAAATTAAAGAACTAATCAAAAAAACTATTTTCTCTTGCTCCACAGACGAAGCACGTCCTTTGTTCACCGGTATTTTAGTTGAAAGCAAAGACGATAAATTGACATTTGTCGGTACTAATACTCATCGTCTGGCGATAAAAGCCATAGCTCAAACCACTAATGAGCCTATGAGTATGATTATTCCCTCCAAGGTTTTAAACGAAATTTCCCGTAATTTAACCAGCGAAATGCCGCAGGAAGTAAAAATTTCTCTGCTTAATAATCAAATCATGGTTATTATTGATGATATAGTAATTGTTTCCCGCTTAATTGAAGGCAAATTCCCCGATTATAATAAGGTCATTCCGGCAAAATTTGCTGTTAAATGTAAAGTCAATGCTAAAGAATTAGCCGGTGCAGTAGAGCGAGTAGCACTGTTTTCCACCGAAGGCGATTACAGCATCGTAAAAATAAGCGTTGAACAAGAAGAAATGATAATTACCTCCAGCAGTCCGGACATTGGAACCGGTCGCGAGGTTATTGCCTGCGCTACCGAAGGCGACGCTTTAAACGTAGCCTTTAATTCTAAATATATTTTGGATATTCTTAAAAATATCGACTCTGAGGAAGTAACCTTAGCCATGAACACTTCTTTAAGTCCTGTATGCATTACTTCCGAGAAAGAAGAAAATTATACTTATATCGTTACGCCGGTACGCGTAGTATTCTAAGGAGCTGGCAATAATGCAGAAAGAAAATGTAACTATTAACACAGAATTTATTACTATGGATAAATTACTGAAATTTTCCGGCGTCGCCGACACTGGCGGCCAGGCTTTTCTCATGGTTGAGGACGGCGTAGTTAAATTAAACGGTAAAACTATCACGGAAAAACGCAAAAAGGTTTTTCCCGGTGATATTGTAAATATCGACGACCAAATTGAATTGACTGTCATCAGAGAGGAACAATGAAAATCACCAGCCTATACGCGGTAAATTTTCGTAATTATTCTAGCTGTCAGCTGCAGCTTCCAGCTATGATCAATGTTTTTTACGGCAAAAATGCTCAGGGAAAAACTAATATTTTAGAAGCTATTTTTTACGGAGCCTTTGGCCTATCCCACCGCACTAATACGGAAGAGGAGCTTTTAAAGCTGGGCAGCGACGCTATGGCAGTTGGTATTGCGTATGAAAGCTTCAGCGGCGGACATGAAGTAAAATTAAAAAAATACCGCCAGCAGCAAAAGTGGAAAAAAGAAATTTTTCTGGACGGTGCTAAGGTACGCCCCAAAGAGCATTATGGCTCCTTGAATACGGTAATGTTTTCGCCGGAGGATTTGCAGCTTGTTAAAGGCGAGCCTGCTTTAAGACGACGTTTTTTTGACATGCAGATTTCGCAGACAGATCCGCTTTACTATGATTTGCTGGTGAAATATAATCGCGTTTTGCTGCAGCGCAATCGCCTTTTAAAGGATATTCGCGATAACGGCAGCAAGCGTGAAGCCTTGCAGCCTTGGAATCAAGAATTTATGAAGCTGGCGGCTGCTATTACCCGTAAGCGTATGCTGGCGTTAAATAAGCTGGAAAATATCGTCAGCGAAATTTACGGCTCTATTGCGCAAAATCAGGAGCAGCTAAAGGTTCGCTACGAGCTGAAAGCTAATAACGGCGAATTGCTTTACCCTACTAATACTGCTGCTATCAGCGAAGATTTTTATGAGGAAAATTTAGCGCAGCGCGAGCATATTGATATTTTGCGCGGTAACACGGGCATCGGTCCCCATCGCGACGATTTACAGCTGCTTTTAAATAATATTTCTCTGCGTTCCTTTGGCTCGCAGGGACAGCAGCGCAGCGGAGCTTTAGCTTTAAAGCTGTCACAGCTGGAATATGTGTATCGAGAAATTGGCGAATTTCCTGTGCTGCTTTTGGATGACGTTATGAGCGAGTTGGACGACAGCCGTCGTGCGCAGCTGTTATTATTTATTGACGGCCGCGTGCAGACCTTTATTACAGTTAATGATAGAGAGTTAATTCCGGATTTAGCAGGCAACGCTTATTTTCGCATCGAAAATGGCGTAGTGTGGCAGGCGTAATATTTAGGTATTTTGTATGTATGAAGATAAATTAGTAAGTACAGATGCTGTGATTGAGCATTTATTCGACCCTCGCTTTAATAATAAATTTGTTCCCATGCAGGGAAAATATTTGTATTTGCAGCATTATTTGATGAAAAAATGGCCCGAAATCTGCGGCTTGAATCTTGTAGGACGCTGCTGTGTAGAAAAGCTTGTTGGCAATGAGCTGCATATTCGTACAGTTAATTCTCTGTTAGCTAACGAGCTGTATATGTTTCAGGATTTATTTTTGCAAAAGGTAAATGCTTATCTTTGTGGAAGAGTCATTATAAAAAAGCTGTATTTTCATAGCGGCGGTTATTACAAGCGGCAGGAAAAGCAAGAGCAGCAGAAGGAAGCAGCGCCTGTTTATGAATATACCAGCTGTCCTCAATGTGGTGCGCGCATGCTCAAGGGCTTGGAGTTATGCAGTGTGTGCGAGCGTGAAAACAAAAATAAGCTGCGCCAGCAGCTGGCAGAGCTTTTGCGCATTCAGCCGTGGTTAACCTTTAAGGATTGTCTAGCTTACTATAAATGTGATAAAATATTATTTACGGCTGTCAAGGACAGATTGAAAAATTATTATTTTGAAAAAGTGCGCTCAGGTTACGCCAGCAAAACAGAATCTATGCTGGCTGTACTTTTTTTACTGGAAAAGCAGCCTGAAGACATAACAGCTGCTATGTATGATAATGCCATAGCCTATTTACGGAGGGATCAAAGTGTACTTGCATTTGGGAGCCGATTGTATGGTAAAAAATAGTGAGATAATCGCTATTTTTAACCTTCGCGACCCACAGTCGTTAATCTATGAAGATTATGTGCTAAAATACGGTCAAAATTATCAAATCGTTGACGCTGCCGACGGCGAAGCTTATGCAAGTATGATTTTAACTGATGATACCTTATACTTGTCTGCTATTTCGGCTATAACTTTGAAAAAACGCGCCGATACCGGTTTTATGGTGGGTGCAGTCTATACTAATTTATAAATTTTGTTACGGAGGTAAATATGACCCAAGATATTGATATTGAAGAAGCTACTGCCGTCAATGGCAGCTATAATGCGGATCAAATCCATGTTCTCGAGGGCTTGGAGGCAGTTCGCAAAAGACCTGCTATGTACATTGGCAGTACCTCTGCCCGCGGTCTGCACCATTTGGTTTATGAGGTTGTAGACAACAGTATTGACGAAGCTTTGGCTGGTCATTGTGATGAAATTAAAGTAATTATTCATGAGGATAACAGTATTACGGTTATTGATAATGGCCGCGGTATTCCCGTGGATATGATGAAAAAGGAAAAGAAGCCTGCCGTTGAAGTTATTATGACTGTGCTGCATGCCGGCGGTAAATTTGGCGATGGCGGTTATAAGGTTTCCGGCGGCCTGCACGGCGTTGGCGTTACCTGTGTTAACGCTTTAAGTGAAAAAATGGAAGTCGAGGTTCGCCGTAACGGCAAGTGCTACGGTATTGAGTTTAAGCAAGGCAAAACCAGTAAAAAGCTTTATGAAAAAGGCTCTACTGAAACTACCGGCACCACCGTTCATTTTAAGCCTGACGCTTCTATTTTTACCGAAACAGAATACAGCTACGATACTCTGCGTTTGCGTATTCGCGAGCTGGCATTTTTAAATAAAGGCATTACCATTTCTTTGATTGATGAACGTCCTGAAGGACGCAGCGAAAGCTTTCACTTTGCCGGCGGTATTATTGAATTTGTAGAATTTGTTGACCATAACAAGGATAAAATTAATGCCAAGCCCATTTATTTAGAGGGCGAAAAAAATAATATTATCGTTGAGGTGGCTATGCAGTATTGCGATACCTACAACGAGAATGTTTTCACCTATGTAAATAATATCAATACGGAAGAAGGCGGCACTCATTTAAGCGGCTTCCGTAAGGCTTTAACCCGCACTATTAATAATTATGCCCGCGCTAATAAATTGCTCAAGGATAACGAAGATGCTTTAAGCGGTGATGATGTACGCGAAGGCTTGACGGCAGTTTTAAGCTTAAAGGTTCCTAATCCGCAATTTGAAAGTCAGACAAAAATTAAGCTGGGCAACAGCGAAGTTATGCCTATTGTTGATAATTTAGTCGGTGACAGCTTGACTGAATTTATGGAGGAAAATCCTGCTGTAGCTAAAAAGATTGTTGAAAAAGGTATTATTGCTGCTCGTGCGCGTGTGGCTGCCAGAAAGGCGCGCGAATTAACGCGCAGGAAAAACGCTATGGATATTGGCGGTTTGCCCGGTAAACTGGCAGACTGTAAGAGTCGTAATGTAGAAGACACCGAAATTTATTTGGTCGAAGGCGATTCTGCAGGCGGCAGCGCTAAGCAAGGACGTAATTCTGATTTCCAAGCGATTTTGCCTTTGCGCGGTAAAATTTTAAACGTAGAAAAGGCGCGTTTAGACAGAATTTTAAGCAGCGAGGAAATTCGTAATATGATTACTGCCTTTGGCTGTGGTATCGGTGATGATTTTAATTTAGCTAAGGCTCGTTACGGTAAAATTATTATTATGACTGATGCTGATGTCGACGGCGCTCACATTCGCACCTTACTGCTTACTTTCTTTTATCGCTATATGCAGCCGTTGATTAAAGAGGGTCACGTATTTATTGCTCAGCCTCCTCTTTATTTAATTCGCAAAACACAGAAAGAGCATTATTACGCTTATAGCGACGAAGAATTGCAGCAAATACTTGATAAAATTGGCCGCGACAGCAATCCTTATGTACAGCGCTACAAAGGCTTAGGCGAAATGAATCCGGGACAGCTGTGGGAAACCACTATGGACCCGGAGGCGCGCACTATTTTGCAAGTACATTTAGAGGATGCAGCCGAAGCCGATAGTATTTTCTCCATTCTCATGGGCGATAAGGTGGAACCTCGCCGCCAGTTTATCGAAGAAAATGCGAAAAAGGTTAGAAATCTTGATTTGTAATATAAATTTTTAGTGAGGTTTTACAATGGTTAAAATAAAAAAAGGTTTATCCGACGCTGATATGCTGAAGGGATTTAGTGAAAATATAACCTTTGAAAACGGCATGTATGCGGAAGAAAAGATTCAGCACAATAAAATAAAAAGCAAGACTCCTGCTAAAAAAGAGCTTTTGTTGCCTAGTGAAGCTCAAGAACGTCTCAATCGTTTTTTACTGGAAATCAGCATGGAGTGCCTGCAAAAAAATCACGGCAGCTGCACTTGGAAGGTTTCTCGTGAAAACGATCAGATAATTATTAAACCAGTGCCTTTGACAAAAAAATGACTTCTACTTTAGTTTTTCAGCTGCCAAATATAAAAATAATCTGTCGAAAAATTTTGCAGCAGCAAGAAATGTTTCACGTGAAACATGCGCCGCAAAAAAATAATTTACTTTTAGCCGGAGGACGAGCTCCTCAAAAAGCTTGGCTGAAAAATTTAACGGCAAAGGAAAATTATAAAATTTTTTGTGCTGATAAAGGGGTAAGCTATGCTTTAGCTGTGGACTTGTCCCCTACTCTTGTAGTTGGCGACTGTGATAGTACGGATGTAGAAGCTTATAAGTCAGCAGAAAAATTAGGATCTGCTTTAGATATTCATTCACCTGCTAAGGATGATACTGATTTGCAGCTTTTATTACAGCAGATGCCAAAGGGAAATCTTTTAGCAACTGGGATTTGGGGCGGACGCTTCGACCACCTTTTCAGCAATGTGTATTCTCTTTTGACATTTAAACAACAACGCTGCTGCCAGGTTATTATGGCAGATGATAAAGAATTTATGATATTACTAAATGCTGATGAAGCAGTGGAACTATTGCTAGATGTACCTGAAAAGGTACAGGCCATTTCCTGGCTGCCTCTTTCTGAAGCAGCACGTGTTAGTATTGACGGCGTTCAGTGGCCTTTGAATAATGCAGAGCTTACCCAAAAGCGTCCTTATGCTATAAGTAATTTACCTACGCAGAAAAATGTTGTGTGTCAGTGCTTAAGCGGCAGCGCAGGCATATATATTCGTTGGCATGATGAAAGATAATATTAAAAATAAGATTTGAGGGGACTTTGTGGAAAATTTTACAGCTTCGTTAGATACAGTAACCGTAGTTTTTTTAATAGTAGCCGGTTTTATTTCGGCGTTTATTGATTCAACAGTTGGCGGCGGCGGCTTGATTTCTACACCAGCTCTGTTAAGCTTGGGCTTGCCTGTGCCGTATGCTTTGGGAACCAATAAGGTGGCGGCATCTATGGGTTGTTTGACAAGCGTAATTTCCTTTTGGCGGGCAGGAAAAATAAAAAAAGCGGCTTTCGCTTTAATGCCCTTGTCCTTTTTAGGCTCTGCCTTAGGTGCTTATGTAGTTTATCTGCTGCCAGAAAAGCTTATGAAAAATATTATTGTTGTGCTTTTAGTTGCTGTTGCTGTATATACCTATCGCCGTAAAGATTGGGGCGATACTTCGGCAGTTCAGCAGCTTGGAATACATGCTTTAATTGGAGCTATTGTTATGGCTTCTGCCATTGGCTTTTATGACGGCTTTTTTGGTCCCGGTACAGGCTCGTTTTTAATCTTTGGCTTTTTATATTTAGGTTATGATTTTGTTACTGCCGCAGGTAATGCCAAAGCGTTGAATTTTGCCAGCGGTATCGGCGCTCTTATTTCCTTTGCTGTCAGCGGTACCATAATTTGGTCCTACGGTATTATTATGGCTTTGTCCATGATTGTAGGCGCTGTTTGCGGTTCCCGCTTAGCTATAAAAAAAGGCGCAGCTTATGTGCGTCCGTTGTATTTAGTGGTAACTACTCTGCTTATCGGTAAGCAGGTTTATGAAATTTTGTTAAAATAAAATTTCTCATATAAAAAGTTAGCTGCAATTTATGAAAGAAAGGTGATTGAATGGATAATTTAGAGCCGAATACCGGTAAGGTTCTGCCGGTATATATAGAAGATGAAATGCAGAAATCATATATTGATTATGCGATGAGCGTAATTGTCCAGCGCGCTTTGCCTGATGTACGCGACGGTTTGAAACCGGTACATCGCCGCATTCTGTACGCTATGCAGGAAGCCGGCATGACGCCGACTAAGCCTTATAAAAAATCTGCGCGTATCGTCGGTGAAGTTTTAGGTAAATATCATCCTCACGGCGACAGCTCTGTTTATGACGCTATTGTACGTTTGGCGCAGGATTTTTCTACCCGTTATCTGATGGTTGACGGTCATGGCAACTTTGGTTCTATCGACGGCGACAGCGCTGCTGCTATGCGTTATACGGAAGTGCGTATGGCAAAAATCGCTGAAGTAATGCTGGAAGATATTGAAAAGGATACGGTAGATTTTGTACCTAACTATGATGAATCCTTAAAAGAGCCTTCCGTTTTACCGTCTAAGGTACCCGCGCTTCTGATTAACGGCAGCGCCGGTATTGCCGTTGGTATGGCGACTAACATTCCGCCGCATAATCTGTGCGAGGTTGTTAACGGACTTGTTATGCTTATTGATAATCCGGATGTGGAAATTCCTCAGCTCATGACTGCCATTAAAGGTCCGGACTTCCCTACCGGCGCTTGCATTCTTGGCAAGGAAGGCATTACCAGCGCTTACACCACCGGCCGCGGCGTAGTAAAAATCCGCGCGAAAGCAGAAATTGAGCCAGGCAACAAGGGTAAGCATAATATTATCATTACGGAAATTCCCTATCAGGTAAATAAAGCTAATTTAATTAAGGATATCGCTCAATTAGTTAAGGACGGCGCTATTGAAGGCATTACGCATATTGACGATTACTCCAATTTGAAGCATGGTATTCGTATTGTTATCGAGCTGAAAAGCGACGCCGTTCCTGACGTAGTTTTAAATCAGCTGTATAAGCACACTGCTCTGCAAAGCTCCTTTGGCATTATTATGCTTGCTTTGGTCAACGGACAGCCGCGCATTCTGAATCTCAAACAGATTTTGGAATATTATTTGGCGCATCAAAAGGATGTTATTACCAGACGTACCCGTTACGAATTAGGCAAAGCCAAGGACAGAGCGCACATTTTAGAAGGTTTGAAAATTGCGCTGGATAATTTGGACGCTGTTATCAGCACCATTCGCAACAGCGCCACTGCCGATATTGCCCGCGCAAATTTAATGGAGCGCTTTAAATTGAGCCAGCGTCAGGCGCAGGCGATTTTGGACATGCGCTTGCAGCGTTTGACAGGCTTGGAACGTAAAAAAATTGACGACGAATATATTGACGTTTTGGAAACCATTGATTGGTTGGAAAGCGTTTTGGCAGACGAGCATAAGGTTATGAACATTATTAAAGAAGATTTGTTGGAAATGAAGAAAAAATTCGGCGACGCACGCCGTACCGAAATTTCCCATGATTCCTCTGATATGGATGTGGAGGACTTGATTGCGGAAGAAGACATAGTTGTTACTATCAGTCATCAAGGTTATATTAAACGTCAAACCTTAGATAATTTCCGCAACCAAAAACGCGGCGGCGTAGGCAAAACAGGCGGCAGCGGCAAGAAGGAGGATTGTGCAGAGCATTTATTCCTCTCCACCACTCACCACAATATTTTGTTCTTCACCAATAAAGGCCGCGTATATCGTCAAAAGGGCTACGAAATTCCTGAAGCTAGTCGTACTGCTAAAGGTACTGCCATTATCAATTTGCTGCCCTTAGAGCAAGGAGAAAAAATTACGGCTGTAATTCCTGTAAAAGAATTTGTCGACGAGCAGTTTATGTTTATGGCTACCAATAAAGGCACTGTGAAAAAGACTAATCTTAAGGATTTGGGAAGCGCCCGCAAAGCTGGTTTAGTGGCTATCAATTTGGATGAAAATGAAGATTTGATAGGCGTTGAGCTGACTGATGGCAACAGCGAAATTATTTTAGCTACCCGCAACGGTATCGCAATTCGCTTTGACGAGCAGGATGTGCGTCCAATGGGCAGAACTGCTCACGGCGTAAGAGGTATTTCCTTAAATTACGGTGACGAAGTTGTAGCTATGGACAGCGTTCCTAACGAAAACTATGAGGTGCTGACTGCTACTGAATTTGGCATGGGCAAACGCACTGCTGTAAGTGAATATCGCAAGCAGACCCGCGGCGGCAAAGGCATTATCAACATTAAGATTACGGAAAAAACCGGCTTAGTAGTTGGGATGCGCGTAATAAATCCCGCGCAGGAAATTATGATGATAACTTCTGCGGGAATTATCATTCGTATTGATGTGGACAGTGTTTCCCAATATGGACGCAATACTCAAGGCGTCAAGCTGATGACCTTAAATGATAATGATAAGGTAGTTTCATTGGCTGCGATTCATCACGAAGAGGAATAAAAAAATTAGGCGTTCCCTTTAAGGGAGCGCCTTTCATTATAATGATTTAAATCATAGGTATAGATTAAGCAATGAAATGGTTATTTTCAGAGTACAATAAAAAATATCTTAATATAGCTATTCCTGCTGCTATGGAAGGAGTCTTTATGTCAATTCTGCAGGCTGCAGATTTGATTATGGTAGGAGCGTTAGGCTCTGCGGCTATTGCTGCTGTAAGTATTTTTATTCCCTTAAGATTAGTGCTGCTGACTGTAGCTCGTTCTATGGCATCTGCGGTAACAATTTTGACTGCCAATAAATTCGGTGCTAAGGATTTTTTCAGCATTAAAATTTTATTAAGACAAGCCTTGACACTGTGCTTTGTGGTTATGGGAGTTTTTCACATAGCCTTTTTTTGCTTTTTTGAAAAAATAGTCTTGCTAATGGGCGCAAAAGCAGATTATGTGCAAATGGCCATTGATTATGGAACTATTGTTATTTTTGCCGTTTTTATATCCTGTTTATCCTTAGCATTACAGGCAGTGCAGCTTGGTATTGGTCAGACCTCTTCTATTATGAAATGTAATATTATTGGTAACGTGACTAATATAGTTTGCAATTTTTTTCTGATTACGGGAATTGGTTCTTTTCAAGGCTTGGGCGTGAAAGGCGCCGCTTGCGGAACGGTAATCGGTTCGTTGGTGACTCTGTTGATAACCATGTGGATTATGGGCAAAAATAAATATTTTAGCGATGGCTTATTTCAGCTGCCGGATAAAAAATTTTGGCAGGAATTTAAACCTGTTTTCAGCGCTATTTTTAGCGAGCTTGGCGCGGAAAGAATCGGCATGGTGATTTATGCACGCATTACGGCGGATTTAGGCACTTTAGCTTTTGCCGTACATTCGATTTGTTATAGCGTCAGCGATTTCGCTTGGGATTTTATTTTTGGTTTTGGCAAGGCCAATATGGTATTAGCAGGGCAATCTTGCGGCAAGCAGAATTATCAGGAATGGAAAATATATCGCAGCCTTGGTTTAAAATGGGGATTTATTTTAGCTACACTTTTTGGTGCGGTGATACATATTTTTTGGCAGGAAATTTTTACGCTGTATAATAAGGATGCCGCAGCGTTGGCATTAAGCGACAGCATTATGCTTTTGGTAGCCTGGCATTTTTATTTAACAGCGCAGGTGATTATTACGGGAGGAATATTGCGCGGCAGCGGCAAAACCGCCGTGGTTGCAGTCTACTCCTTTGTACTAATAACAATTTTGCGTCCTTTAATGACTGCGGGCGCCGTGTATTATCTACATTGGAGTATTGTGGGAGTGTGGCTGGCAATTTGTCTTGACCAAATTTTCCGCTCCGCTTGCTTCACCTACATTTTGTATAAAATAAAAAGCTTACCGAAAATTGTGTAATTAAGGCGTAAAAAAAAGTATGCGGTGCAATTTTGCTCCGCATACTTTTTTGTATTATGAGGAAAAACTGATTTTATTAAAAGAAATTAAGGCAGCAGTTCCCATGTTACGTTTGTATTGCCTACGTTTTGAAAAATTTCTGTTCCAGTGTCAATATGGCCTAAATGCTGGCGCGTAAATTGTTCGCCGTTTTGCGCGTATAAAATAACTAAGCTGCCTCGCGGCGGCCAGTAAACAATATCGCCAATCTGATAATTATCGGAGCGCAAATTTTCTGTAGGCAGATAATTTGCTCCAAAACGGTAGGCCATTTCTCTATCGTAAAGATTTTGCATAGGCAAAGTTAAAGGCATTTTTGCTAATAACGCTTTAGCGGCAGCATTATTTTCCAAGGTTGCAATTAATGTTTGACCGTTGACGGTAATTTTTATTTTACTGTTAGCAGTAGATGCTGGCGCGTTAGTATTTGCTTGGGTAACAGATTCAGCATTGGCAGAAATTTTCGTGTCTGAGCAGCCAAGCATAGTTAAAGAAAGTAACGAAACTAATAAGATTGATATAATTTTTGGCATAATTTTTCTCCCATAATATTTTTGACTCAAATCATTAAGCTATTGAATAAAAATAAGTAATCACCAAACAGATAATAAAGCCTATTTGGTGATTATAGAAAGGAAAAACTTATTTTAAATTATCCTTGAAAAATTTTTCCAGCTTGTCAAAGGGGATTTTATCCATTTGGTCATAAAGATCTACGTGATTGGCGTTTTTGACGATATAAAGCTCTTTCGGTTCCTCTGCTTTTTGGTAGGCGTCCTCAGAAAAATATTTAGAATGAGCATTTTCACCGGCAATCATCAGTAGCGGACGTGGAGAAATCATATCAATTAAAGCAAAGGGAAAGAAATTCATAGTAGAAGCGTCGCTGGTATAGCGTAATCCTAGATAATTGGGATGACTACCACGCTTGCTGCGATAATAGCCAAAAAATTCTTTGGTGACTTCAGAGGTGCGGTTATAGGAATTTTCGCTGATTTCTTTGGGTGTGCCTACAGAAATACGTGGTTCTGCTCCTTCGTATTCTAACCAACGTTGCTGGGCAATAGCTTCCAAATTCTTTTTCATTTGTTCTTTAGAAACTGCGTCATTTAAACCTTGGCGTTTAGCTCGTCCCATATCGTACATACTGACGGTAGCCACAGCTTTCATACGCGGGTCGATAGATGCTGCGCTAATAACAAAGCCGCCGCTGCCGCAAACTCCTAGAACGCCAATACGCTCGCGGTCAACAAAAGCACGCGTGCCCATAAAATCTACAGCAGCACTGTAATCGTCAACGTATGTTTCTGTGGAAACCGTAAGTCTAGGAGTGCCGCCGCTTTCACCGCTGTAAGCTAAATCAAAAGCCAATGTGATGAATCCACGGCTGGCAAGTTCTTGCGCATAAAGTCCGGAGGATTGCTCTTTAACTCCGCCGTAAGGATGACCTACGATAATTGCAGCGTGTTTTTGTTTTAAATCCATACTGCGAGGATAATACATATCTCCTACCAGTACATTATTATAACGGTCGTGAAATTGTACTTTTTGTGATACAACCTTGTCATTTACGGTAAAGGTTTTGTAGTTGTTTTTCAAAATGTAGGTTTCGCCGTCGCTGTGAGCGTAAGCGGCGTTCATGCCGCAAATAGTAAGACACAAAGCTGTTAAAAGAATTGCTTTTGTTTTGATTTTCATAGGACGTAACTCCCTTCTGTTTAGAAAATTTTTTGAGATCTAATTGTAAATTTTATCTCTTATTTTTGCGTTGGTACAATGGCGTTAATGCAAGCCAACGCATTTAAGGTACGCGGATAACCGATATAGGGCAGCGCAATAGTTATAGCGTCGATTAATTGTTGACGTGTATTGCCTACGGTAAGATTGCCGTTAACGTGAGATCTAGCTTGGGATTCACAGCCTCCTAAGCTGATAATAGCTGTGAAAGTAATTAGCTCTCGTTCTTTAACATCCAAACCATTGCGCGTATAGTAATCACCAAAGCAATTGGCAGATAAAAATTTACGGAAATGTTTTTCATCTATAGAAGCAGTGGCGTTGCTTTTGTCTATGTTGGGAAAAATAGCGCGCTGTACGGCAAGTCCTGCGTCATGTCGAGTAGCGTCCGTAACGGTACCGGCGTCAGCTAAGGATTTTATGCCGCATTTTTTCAAGGCCTTATTCAAAGCGCAGATAGCGGCTTTAGCACGCAGCATTCCTACATAAGGAGTGCAGTGAAAAATTGTTTCGCGCACTTGTTCAGGAGTAGCTCCGGCTTGTAAAGCTCCGCGCACGTGCAGAGGAATTTCTTGCGGCGCGTTGCTGGCGGTAAGAACAGCCAGTGTCAGAAGCTCTTGCTGCTTAGGTGACATTTTCACTTGCTGATTTATGTCAGAGTAGATAAATTTTTGCATGATAGAATTTAATTCTTTGTCTTGGGGAATAATTTCGTAAGTTTTATGTTCATAAAGCTGCTCCATAGTAACTGCAGCAGATTCGCTTCTCGTCTGCGCCGCTGCGTGATTGGTACCGATAAATCCTGATGTAAGCATGGTTGTCATTAGTGCGCCTAATAAAAGTTTAGTAAATTTTTTCTGCATTCATTCCACCTCAAATCATTAAGCTATTGAATAAAAATAAAAGGTATGCAAAGCATTTACCTTGCATACCTAAATTATAATTTTATCTTTTTTCCATGTCCAATACTTAAAGTTTCTGCCTACTCCATGCTTAAAAAGCATCTTGCAAATTTAATAAATTTTTGCACGGTTAAGCTTTGGCTGGCATTGCGCCGCCAAATGAGATAAACTTGTCTTTCGATAGACGGCTCCAGAGGTCGGAAGCAGATTTGATTTTCCAGCACTGCCGGAAAACGAACGCCGAATTTGTAATAATTATTAGCGTTAGTCAGCATAACAGAGTTGCCTACTAAGTCGCAGCTGCCGACAATTTTTATCTGCGAAATTTTGCCGCTTAGCCAGTTATAAATTTGGCTGTTAAACTGCAAACGCGTAGGCATCATTACCCGTTGACCAACAAGATCTTCAGCGGTAATATTTTCCTTACCGGCTAATGGCGCGTCTGCGCGCATATAAATACCAATAATTTCTTTTTCCGGAAGCGTCAGAAAATCATAATTGCTCATATCCACAGGCTCCAGCGCCAGGGCAATATCAATCAAGCCTTTTTCCATACGCTCTTGAATAATATCCGTAGTATTGGTAAATAAATTAAAGGTGACGGCGGGATATTTATTTTGAAAAACGTCAATGATTTTGCCTAAGATATTCACGGCATTAAGCTCGCCTGCGCCAAAGCAGATATTGCCGCTGAGATTAGTTTCCGTGTCTTTAATTTCCAGCTCCGTGCGCTCCACCATTTCTAAAATATCCTTGCCGCGGTGGACTAAAAGATTGCCTGCGGGGGTTAAAGCAATTTTATTTTGTGAGCGGTCGAAAAGTTCTACTCCCATTTCTTCTTCCAGCTGCCGCATCTGACGGCTGAGGGTTGGCTGGGTTATATGCAGTACCTCGGCTGCTTTGGTAATATTTTTTTCCCGCGCTACGGTTAAAAAATATGTTAAAATTCGCAAATTCACAGTATCACCATCCTACTCCAATCCAAGGTCCATGATGATGGTGATGGCCACCGCCAATACCGATACCTATGCCGATAGGAAAATGCACGCCGCGGCGGCTGGCTTTTTCTCGCTGAATTTTCATAAACCAAAAACGGTAAATCTGCGTGCCGTTTTCCAGCTTGCGCGGTTGATCCACGTCGGTAATAATTTTATAGCCGTCAAAATTAGCGTTATCGCTTTCGTAATCCAAAAGCATTTTACTCATTTGCTCGTAAACTGCTTTATTGGTTGTGTATAAACGCAGCATTTCTGTATTAGGCAGGCTTAAAATAAGCTGCTTGCGCAGGGAACGGCTTTTACCCATATCTTGATAAACTTCTACTTCCTCATCCTTGAGCTTGACATAAAGCAAATCTTCGCTTGCTTCTCTTTCGCTTAGGCGCTGCTCCATTTCGTCTATAGTAATTACAGCACTGGGAAGCAGAATATTTTTTGTTTCATTTTGCTTTTTTTCTTTAGCTAAAGCCGAAAAACTAAAACAGCAAATAAGCAGCATGATGCAAATAAAAATTTTGCGCATCTTCCCCACCCTTTCTTGTATAAATATCAAATATGTTTTGCTAAGGAAAGCAAAGAAAAATACAGTTAAGATCCTTAATAATATGTTATCATATAACTTGAAAAAAGTGTAATGAAGTTTTAGAAAATATTTTTTAGATGCTATTGGTAACGCTTTTGTCCCACAAGGGACAATTTTTGCTAAAATATTTAAAAAATCTACTTAGAACTGCTTTCTAGCAGTTCTTTTTTTAGTTAATTTGTGATAAAATTTACTTGTAATTGTTAAGAAAATTCGGCAAGGAAGTGACAGAATGGAATTTATAAAATCCGCTGATGTAGTCGTTATTGGTGGCGGCATTGTGGGTACTGCTGTTTTGCGTGAGCTTTCCAAGTATGATTTAAAATGCGTACTGGTTGAAAAAGAACCGGACGTTGCTTTGGGTACTACTAAAGCTAACAGCGCAATTCTGCACGCAGGCTTTGATGCTCCTACCGGAAGTTTGAAAGCTATTACTAATGTTCGTGGTAATAAATTGTACCATGAATTAGAAAACGAGCTTGATTTGGACATTAAATGGACAGGCTCCTTGGTTGCTGCAACCACTGATGAAGAAATGCAGACTTTGCAGGAACTGATGGCTCGCGGCCGTAAAAATGGCGTTGAAGGCTTGCAAATTTTAAGCCGTGACGAAGTTATCGAGCAAGAACCTAATCTGACCACCGTTAAGGGTGCTTTGTGGGCTCCCAGCGCCGGTGTATGCTGGCCTTTCGGCGCAGCTATTGCTTTTGCGCAGTGCGCTGTACAAAATGGTGCAGAAGTTATCCGCGATTGCAAGGTTTTGGGCTTCGTTAAAGAAAACGGTAAAATTATCGGCGTAGAAACCTCTAAAGGTGTTATTGCCGCTAAATATGTTGTAAACGCTGCTGGCGTTTATGCTGATGAAATCGCAAAGCTGGCAGGCGACGATACCTTTACCATTACTCCGCGTAAGGGAGAATATATTCTCTTTGATAAAACTGCTTGCAGCAGCTTGGTTTATGGCGTAGTATTCCCCTGCCCTACTAAAAAATCTAAAGGCATTTTGGTATGCACTACTACCCATGGCAATACCTTCATTGGCCCCAATGCTAATGAACAAGATTCCAAAGAAGACCATGCAGTTACCACTGAGGGCATGAATGAAATTATGGCTTCTGCCCGCAAATTGATTCCTAATCTGCCTATGGGCGCAGCTATTACAGAATTTGCAGGCCTGCGCGCAGTATCCAGCACCGGTGATTTTATTATCGGCGCCAGCGATAAGGTAGAAAATTTGTATAACGCTGCCGGTATGCAGTCCCCCGGTTTGACCTCTGCTCCCGCAGTAGGCGAACTGATTGCCAAAGAAATTGCGCGTGTAAGCGGCGCTGCTGCTAAAGCTGATTTTAAAGCTGCTCTGCCTAAAAAGAAAGCTTTTGTGCGCATGACTGCTTCCGAACAGGCTGCAAAGATTGCAGAAAATAAATTGTACGGCCGTGTAATTTGCCGCTGCGAAACCATTACCGAAGGCGAAATTGTGGAAGCAATTAACTCTCCCGTTGGCGCTCGCACTGTGGACGGCGTAAAACGCCGCACCCGCGCAGGTATGGGACGCTGCCAAGGCGGCTTCTGCGGTCCTCGCGTAACGCAAATTCTTGCCCGCGAACTGAATATTTCTATTCCTGAGGTACTCAAGGAGCGTGCAGATTCTAATATGTTCTATGAAAAATATCCGGTAGACGGCGGGGAGGAATAAAGATGAATCAATTATATGATGTAATTATTGTCGGCGGCGGCCCTGCCGGTCTTTCTGCTGCTTACAGCGCATGGGAAAACGGCGCTAAGAAAATTATTGTTATCGAGCGCGACCGCGAATTAGGCGGTATTTTGCAGCAATGTATCCATAACGGCTTTGGTCTGCACCATTTTAAAGAAGAGCTGACCGGCCCCGGCTATGCTCATAAATGTATCGAGCTGGTAAAGGATAAACCGGAAATTGAAACCTTAGTTGATACTATGGTGTTAGATGTGCAAAATAACAAAACTGTTATTGCCGTAAATCCTGAAAAGGGATTAATGAAATTAGAAGGTAAAACAGTTATTTTGACTATGGGCTGCCGTGAACGTACCCGCGGCGCTATTCGCATTCCCGGCGAGCGTCCTGCCGGTGTATTTACTGCCGGTGCTGCTCAGCGTATGGTTAATATGGAAGGATATCTGCCCGGTCACAAAATTGTTATTTTGGGCAGCGGCGATATTGGTCTGATTATGGCCCGCCGTATGAGCCTGGAAGGCTGCAAGGTTCAGGCTTGCTTAGAAATTTGCCCCTTCTCCAATGGTCTAACCCGTAATATTGTTCAATGCTTGAACGATTATAATATTCCGCTGTATTTGTCTCACACGATTGTTGCTATTCATGGTGAAGAACGCGTTACCGGCATTACCGTAGCTAAGGTTGACGAACGTATGACGCCGATTCCGGGTACGGAATTTGATATTGAATGCGATACTGTGCTGCTGTCTGTTGGTTTAATTCCGGAAAATGAATTGAGCCGCGGTTTGAATTTGGATATGAATCCGCTGACCAACGGTCCCGTTGTTGACCAGCACCGTGAAACCAGCTTGGAAGGCTTCTTTGCTGCAGGCAACGTAGTACATGTGCATGACCTTGTTGACTTTGTATCTGAAGAAGCAGAAATCGCCGGTAAATATGCCGCTTTAAAAGCTCAAGGCAAATTGTCCGCTGATAACCGTTCTGTAAAGGTAAGCGCTGTGGACGGCGTGCGCACCTGCGTACCGCAAAAAGTTACTTTGCCTGCAGAAATTCCTGCTGACGAAAAAATTAAACTGTTCATGCGTGTTGCTGCTCCCCACCGCAAAGTTAAATTGGTTGTTAAGAGCGGCGAAAACGTGCTCTTGAGCAGACCTCTGCCTGTTGCTAAGCCCAGTGAAATGATTGCTGTAGAAATTCCGGCTGCAAAATTCAACCAAATCGGCGACGAAATTACCGTTGGTTTGGTACTGTAAGGAGGGTATAAAATGGCTGTTGAAACTCGCGTTATGAACTGCATTATGTGCCCTATGGGCTGCGAATTGACTGTTACCATTGAGGATGGCGCTGTTACTAACGTAACCGGCAACACCTGTCCTCGTGGTGCTATTTATGCAAAAAATGAAGTAACTGCTCCCAAGCGTATGCTGACCAGTACCGTTGCTATTGAAGGCGGTGTACTTCCTTTATTGCCCGTTGTTTCTGCTGACGTACTGCCGAAAGAGCGTATTTTGGATTGCGCCTGCTATCTGCGTGGTATAAAGGTACAAGCTCCCGTAAAAACCGGCGACGTTATTGTAGAAAATATTCTTGGCTTAGGCATCAATATTATTGCCAGCCGCGATATGGAACTGCATGCACAATAATATAATGTAATATTCAAAACAGACCTTGCCCTATGGCAGAGGTCTGTTTTTGTAAATATCATTTTATATTTAATTTTCAGGAGGTGTATGAGCTATGACAAAAGCAGAACTGCAAGAGAAATTTTCCATGTTGAATGATGAACAACTAGCTGTTTTGGCAAAATGTACAAGCAGTGAAGAGCTGTATCAAAAAGCCAAAGAATATTTTGGCGAAGAAGTTACCTTAACTGATTTAGAGGAATACGTCAATGATATCCATTCAATGGCAGCAAAAAATAAAGATGCTTTAGAGATTATGAGTAAAGCAAACGCTGCTTTGGAAAATGATCCGTCTTTGCAAGAAAAGCTGGAAGCATTAGGATACAACTCTGCTTACGAAATTTTAAAACCATATTTGGAGAACGTTTCGGAAGCTGAATTTATGAACGCATGTGAAGCTGTAAAAAATTTAGCGGAAGAAGTGGCTCCCGTAAAAGCATTATCCGATGACGAACTGGAAAATGTAACTGGCGGCAGCTGGAAGTCTTTTTGGAAGGGCTTTAAAATTGGTTTTTGCGACACAGTGAAGATTATTGGCTGCGGTGTCATGATAGGATTTAATGTTTGGAATAAGGATCCTAATATGGCAGAGAAATACATAGCTCCATTAGAAAAAAATGTAAAGCATTTATCCGACGCGCTGCATAATAAATTATAGAAATTATATTAATTTGAAAATTGTAAAACTGTGTAAAAAACAGCCGCTCGCTTCATTGCGGGCGGCTGTTTTTATTGAACAGTGTTAATATGTTATTTTACAATAAAAAATTTAACTATTATTAGCAATTACTGCGCCGATTACAGCGCCGGCAATCAAGCCGCCGATAAGCTTATCGTTGCTGCTGTGATGGTGGTGATGATTGTGGTGGCGCGGCGGCTGATGATGCGGTCTTTTATGACGCAGCGGCGGTGGCGGCTGACGGTGAGGCTTTTTGTGATGAATAGGACTGACCTTGTGTTTAGGCGGATGATGAACGCCGCTGCGCTTAACATTGTGAGCAGGACCTTTATGACTTATATTATGCCTTGGCGGTGTGCGATGGTCGCTGCGCAGTTCTAAATTCATGGGAGATGTCAAATCAGGAGCTGCCGCCGCTGCCGTACTTGTTAGTGGAGCCGATAAAAGTAAAGCAGTAAGAGCAAGAGCTAAAAATTTTTTCGAATTCTGCAACATCTTAATCACTTCTTTCTTTTGTTTTGTGATTAAAGTATAAATGTTAAGTGTGGCAGAAATATGTTTTTTTATGCTTGATGAGGAAAATAGAAAATTAAAATTTTATTTATCTGCATCTAATTCTTGCAAAAGCTGCGTAAGAGCGTTATCGTCGGTATTTTTGGTAAGAGCAAGCTCCTGCTCCTCTTCCTTGTGCACTTCTATGATTAGGTCAGTGCCAAAAGTTTTCTTAAACCAAGCAATATGGGATTTTATTTGGTGCATTTCGATGGACGGAATGTTATCGGCGTAAATTTTGAGGACAGCGTTCTTTTTGTCAAAGTCTGCTTTTAAGCCGCGTACCATGCGCGCTTCGGAATAATCTAAGCTTTCGCTTAGGGCTAATAGCAAAGCCAACTTATTGATAAGCTTCCAGTTGCTTTCTGTCAGCATTTCTTTATAGAAGCGGTCCTTAAAATAATTTTTAGAAACGCCGTTATGCCAGCCGGCAATAGCGCTGGTGATAATTTGTTCCTTATGCGTAAGGCCAAAAAGCTTGGCGTTTTGAATCATATAAGCGCTGTGGCGGGCATGACTGTAAAAATTGATGGTAATACCAATATCATGCAGCAGTGCTGCCGTTTCCAGCAGACGGCGATAGCCTTTACGGATTTTGTGCAGCTCCGTCCAGCCGTCAAACATAGTTAAAGCCAGCTTGGTAATATGGTGAGAGTGCCTTGTATCCGTTTCAAAAAGGTTAAGAGTATTTTCTCTGCTGCGCTCCAAAATATTTTTAGCGATTAAGGTTACGTTGTTGGATTTAGAATAATAATCGTAAAAAAGTCCTTCGCGCAGGCCGCAGCCGCTGGTAATAAGCTTTTTGGCGCCGGTAGCCTCTAACAGGCAGCTGATAATGCTGCTGCCTGCTAAAATAATGTCGCTGCGCTCACTGCTCAAACCGGAAATTTTTTTACGCTGTTCTAAATTAGTTGTACGCAGCTTATTGAAAAAGCTGCGAAAGGTTTGAATAGGATAAGCGTAATTATGAATTTTGGTAGCGGGATATTTTTTTGCCCGCTGAATGATTTTGGCCACAGTACGGGCAGTACCGCCTACACCGATTAGAGGCAGATTTTTTTGCTTTAGCCACGGATATTTGTCTAAGCAGTCCATAATAAAGGCGTTTAATTTAGTGAAAACATCTGGCGGCATTTCGTTGCGGATATTGAACATACTCGTAGTGTTGACCGCGCCCAAGGGAATGGAAACGCTTTCTAAAATTTTACGGTTTTTAAAAAGTATTAGCTCAGTGCTGCCGCCGCCTAGGTCAAAAATAATACCGTTTTTTACATCTAAAGTATTGATAACGCCAAGGTAGCTGATATATGCTTCCGTTTTGCCGGAAATAATGTGCAGCTGGATATCTGTTTCTTGAGCCGCGCGCGCAATAAGCTCCTTACCGTTAACAGCGTTGCGAATAGCTGCAGTAGCTACAGCGATAATTTTATCAGCCTGATAAATTTTACACATGTGCGCAAAACTTTTTAAGGTGTCAATGGTACTGGTAAAAGCTTCTTCCGTGAGCATATTTTGCTCGTTTACCTTTTGACTTAGACGCAGTGCTTCTTTTTGATTATAAACCATATTATAAGCGCCGTTTTTATAGATATGGCTGACAACTAAACGAGCTGAGTTGGAGCCGATATCTATGATTGCTATTCTCTGCATTTTTTTCTTCTCCTTGTGGCGAACCACCTTATTATTATATATATTACGCAAAAAATAAAAAACTCCTGCGCTGAATTGCTAATTTTACGCAAATTTTACATGTAAACGCAGGAGTTTATAGATAAAACAAGAATATATATAATATATATATGTTTGGAGGCAAGCTTTATGAAACGTAAAACCCATACAACTTTTGCTGCCATTCATCTAGGTTCGGAAAAGATAAGTATGCAGATTACAGAGTACAGAAATCTTGAACGCTATAAAATTATTGAGCGTGTTAATCGCCGCATACGCCTTGGTGAAGCAACTTTTAAAAATAAAATTATTCCTTATGAGCTGGTGTCGGAAATCTGCGATATTTTGCAGGGCTTTAAGCGTTTAATGGTAGAATATGGCGTTGAAGAATACAAATTGCAGGCTACTACTGCCGTGCGCGAAGCTAGTAACCAGATTTTTTTGCTGGACCAAATTTACAGCAAAACAGGTTTGGTAGTTGACGTAGTGGATATGCCTCAGGAAATTTATACTAAGTTTGTATCTATTCGTAATACTTTGAGAAATGCCAAAATCAGCAGTGAGCGTGAAGGTATGCTGATGATGGATATTTCTTCCGGTGGCTTGGGTATTACCTTGGTGCAGGACGAGCAGATTCGCTATCAGCAAAATTTCCATGTGGGCATTATCAGAATTAACGAAAGTTTTGCCCGCAATCGCCGTGAAAGTATGAATTTTAATAAAGCGCTGACAGAATTTTTAAGCAGCACGATTGGTTCCGTGCGTCAGGAATTAAAACAAAGCAGCGTGCAGTATCTTGTTTTATCAGGTACGGAGACTGAACTTTTACTGCGTATGCTGAAGCTGGACGAGGGACAATTAGTGCACCGCATTAAGGCAGAAGATTTTCACGCCTTTTTTGATAAAATGCGCCGTATGAATATGCCGCAGATTATCAGTGAATACGATATTCCGGAGCATGTAGCGGAGCTGGCTTTACCAACAGTGCTTTTATATGAACAGCTGCTGCATCTTGTTCCTGCTAAAGAAATTGTTATTACCGGCGATAGCTTTATTGACGGTATGCAGCTTTTACATATTGGCCGCAAAACAAGTCCGGCTTTAGTAAAGGGTTTGGAGCAGGAAATTATCAGCCTATTCCATTGCATTGGCCAGCGTTATTTATACGATAAACACCATGTACAGCAGGTGGAGCGTTTGGCTATAACTATTTTTGACGCTGTAGCTAAAAATTACGGCATGGGTGAATATGAGCGTCTGCTGCTGCGTGGTACTTGTATTCTGCATGATATTGGTAAATATCTGTGTATGCGCAGCCATTCTATTTATACCTATCAGCTGGTCTGCTCCACAGATATGCTGGGTTTTAGTGACAGAGATAAGCAGATTATTGCGTTGGCTTCGTATTATCATGCTAACAAGCTTTTTGACCAAAGTAATGTGCTGGCGCCTAAGGTGCCGCGGGATATGGTAGCTACAGTGGCGAAATTGGCGGCTATTGTACGGCTGGCTGACGCTATGGATAGAAGCTATCTGCAAAAAATTCGCAGCTGTAATGTTATAGTAAAGGATAATGTGCTGAAAATTCAAGTTGTCAGCAAGGTTGATTTGGCGTTGGAGCTGTGGACCTTTGAAGATAAATCGGCTTTCTTTGAAGAAGTGTACGGTATGAAACCGATATTGGAACGGGTGGATAAGTAATGAAAAAATTAGATTTAACTAAGCCTGAATATTTTTATAATCGTGAATTAAGCTGGCTCAAATTTAATTTGAGAGTTCTGAAGGAGGCCATGTTTAAAGAAGCGCCTTTGTTGGAGCGTTTAAAATTTATTGCTATTTCGGCATCTAATTTGGATGAGTTTTTTATGGTGCGCGTGGCGGGTTTATGGAATAACTATGAAAGCGGTATAGATAAGCTGGACGCAGCAGGCTTATCTGTAAAAGATCAATTGGAGGCTATTTCAGAATCTGCTCACGAGCAGGTGCGCACACAGACAAAATATTTAATGGCGCTTCTAGGTGAGATGGATGAAATTGGCTTACATTTTCGCCGCGTAAATGATTTGTCAGAAGTAGCTAAGGATTGGCTGGAAGAATATTATAACGAAGTAATTTATCCTGTATTAACACCTATGGCGGTAGATGCCTCGAGACCCTTCCCCTTTTTGGCGAATAAGACGCAAAATCTTGCTGTGGAATTGGTTAAGGCTGATGGCGAACACAGCATGGGCTTGATTCAGGTGCCTTCTGTTTTGGACAGAATTTTAGAAATTCCGCCTGATAATAAGCGTACCTTTGTGTTTTTAGAGGATATTATTGCCAGCCATTGCCAAGACTTATTCAAAGGCTGCCAAATTTTAGATGTAGTTCCTTTCAGAGTAACGCGCGACAGCGATTTAGATTTAGAGGAAGAAGAAAGCGTTGACCTGATGAAAGAGGTTGAAGAATCTCTGCGTAAGCGTAAACGCGGCGCTACTGTGCGTTTAGAAATTTTTAAAACTAATAATAATCGTATTAAGAAATTTTTGGAAGAAAATCTAGACGTAACCGATTTAGAGGTTTATGAAATTAACGGTTCTTTGGACCCTACCTGTTTCTTTAAATTTACCGGCTTAAAAGGCATGTGGCCTTGGTTGTACGAGCCCTTTGTTCCCCAGTGTCCCTTAGAGCTGCCTGAAGACAGCGATTTGTTTGCGGCTATTCGCAGAAACGATATTCTTCTCCACCATCCCTACGAAAGCTTTGACCCTGTGGTGAAGCTTGTCAGCGATGCAGCGGACGATCCGCAGGTTTTGGCGATTAAGCAGACCTTGTATCGCGTTAGCGGCAACAGTCCTATTGTTGCGGCTTTGGCTCGCGCTGCGGAAAACGGCAAGCAGGTTACGGTTTTAGTAGAATTAAAAGCGCGTTTTGACGAGGAAAACAATATTTTGTGGGCGCGCCGTTTGGAAAAAGCAGGCTGCCACGTAATTTACGGCTTGGTAGGTTTAAAAACTCACGCAAAAATTATTTTGATTGTGCGTAAAGAGGATAACGGCATTAAACGCTACGTGCATTTGGGTACGGGTAACTATAACGACAGCACTGCAAAATTATATACTGATTTGGGTTTAATGACTGCCAACGACGAATTTGGCAGCGATGCTTCGGCATTTTTCAATCTGCTCAGCGGTTACGGCGAACCACCTATTTGGAATAAGCTGGTTATGGCACCGTTAGGTCTGCGGGAGAAAATTTATTCCTTGATTGATAATGAAATTAATATGGTTAATTTGGGTAAAGAGGGTCATATTATTGCGAAAATGAACTCTCTAATTGACTATCCTGTCATTCAAAAGCTGTATGAGGCTTCTGCGGCAGGCGTGCATATTGATTTAATTGTGCGCGGTATCTGCGGCTTACGTACAGGTATCGAAGGTATCAGCGAAAATATTACGGTGCGCAGTATTGTGGGACGCCAGCTGGAGCACAGCCGTATTTTTTGGTTTGCTAACGGCGGCGAAGCGCAGTTGTACCTTTCCAGCGCCGATTGGATGCCACGTAATCTTAATGACCGCGTAGAGCTGTTTTTCCCGGTAGAAACTGAGGAGCATATCAACCGTATAAAAGGTTTGTTGGATTTATATTTGCGCGATAATGTAGGCGCGCATATGATGCAGTCTAATGGCAATTATCGACGCGTACACAACAAGCTGGAGCCTGTAAGCGCGCAGGCAGCACTGTATGAAATGGCGCAGCTGGCTGTGACCAGCGATAAGCTGCCTATGGAGCAGCGATTGCAGCCTGTATTTAGCAGACGATAGAATTGCGAAGCTGAAAAATTGTTACTTGTGAGTTTAACTGTCTAATTAAACCCGCGTGTTGCAATACTAGCGCCAAATTGCTATAATATTTAGCAGCAGAGGGGGATTAAAAATGAGTACATTTGCTGTTACCTTGAACTATAATTGTAATTATGGCTTTGTAGAATATAATGAAGAAAGTAAAACAGCATCAGTCACCCTGCCAGTGGCAGAGGCTAGATGTGCTGTGGAGCAATTTTTGGCTGCACCCTTAACATTGGATGTGCCCCACGGCGATACCATCCGCGATTTTGTTACCGAAACCTTGGAGCCGTTGGCAAGCCTGGAAAATTTTAAGGTGTGCTTAACGCGTTTGTGGGGCAAAACCGGTGTGCGCGTTGAATGGAGCATGCCTCCGGGAATGGCAGAAAAGTTATAAAAGACTTTTTAAAATTATAACTGTTATACAATTTTATAATAGAAAAGGGTTCCGTAGCTCAGTAGGATAGAGCAACCGCCTCCTAAGCGGTAGGTCGCCAGTTCGATTCTGGCCGGGATCACCAAGAAATAAGCGCCTTCTCATATTTGTGAGAAGGCGTTTTTGCTATTTCAGCACCTTATTGACACCTTATTTTAAAATTGACATTAATCCATGGGATTTGCTGCTAAATTTTAGAAAAGCTAATATATTATCCAAAAGTTGCTAAAAAAGGCAAAATAAGATAAAATATTAACCATGAATACTGATTTTAAGTTTCTCTTTGAATCGGCAACGCCGCAAGAAATAAATATTGAAATAGCAAACCGGATTCGAGCCATACGCAGACGCAGAAAAATATCGCAGGAAAGATTAAGCGAGAAGTCAGGAGTAAGCTTAGGTTCTGTGAAGCGTTTTGAAAGAAGTGGCGACATCTCTTTGCTGTCGTTATCAAAAATTGCTATTGCATTAGGTATTGAAAAAGAATTGCAGAATCTTTTTGTTTCGGTGCCTTTTCAGTCTATCGAGGAGATAAAAAATGCAGAGGATAACAAATCTTAAAATGTTTTATCATGGAAGAATTGTGGGAACCTTGGCTCTTTATAAAAATTTTATAGCTGCATTTGAATATGATAAAGGCTGGTTAGCGGAAGGGTTCAGCATTAGTCCGTATTCGTTGCCGCTACGCCAGCAGGTATTCATACCTAAATCAGATGTTTTTGATGGATTGTTCGGCGTTTTTGCAGATAGTCTCCCGGATGGTTGGGGCAGGCTTCTTGTAGACCGGCTGCTGTTAAAACGCAGGCTGAATCCTGCTGCTTTAACACAGATGGACAGACTGGGAATAGTTGGTTCATCAGGAATGGGAGCGCTTACTTATCAGCCGGAAATTATACTGGAAGATAAAAATCCGGTCGTTGATTTTGATAAAATTGCGCAGGAATGCAGCAAAATGCTGGCTACAGAATACAGCGATGATTTGGACAATCTTTTCAAACTTGGCGGTTCATCCGGTGGCGCTCGACCAAAAATTCTGACCAATATTGAAGGTGAAGAATGGATTATAAAATTTCCTGCCAAAGAAGATGATAAAAATATTGGCAGACAGGAATACGAATATTCTCAATGCGCTAAAAAATGCGGTATAAATATGACTGAAACTAAACTATTTCCTTCGTCAAGCTGTGCCGGATATTTTGGCACCAAACGTTTTGACCGCGTTAAAAAGAGCAATGGCAGTATAGAGCGAGTTCATATGGTATCCGTGGCTGGACTTTTGGAAACTTCGCACCGAATTCCTAATCTTGATTACGATATTTTAATGAAACTTACGCTTAACCTAACCAGAAATTTTTCGGAAGTCGAAAAGCTTTTCAGACTTATGTGTTTTAACGTCTTTGCTCATAACAGGGATGACCATTCCAAAAACTTTAGCTTTTTATATAATGAAGCTGAAAAAAGATGGATGCTGGCACCGGCTTATGACCTTACCTACAGCAATTCTATTGGTGGAGAGCACGCAACTACTGTGCATGGAAATGGTCAAAATCCAGGTATGAAAGAAGTATTGGCTGTAGCCAAAGATATCGGTATAAATAGTATTCGAGCCAGAGAAATTGCCGAAACCGTATATGAGTGCATAAAGACGGATTTAAAAAAATATATATGATATTCATATGTGACTGAGCCGCAGGCATAAGCTATGCCTGCGGTATTTTTGTCAAAAAGAAACTATCTGCTGTGCAAGTAGTCTAAAAAACTTTTAGCTATGTGTAAAAAACCTCCTTTGATATAATTAGTGTGGCTGTCAACCGTACTAAAATCAAAGGAGGTTTTTTAATATGGAAACTAAAGACAAAAACAGTTTAACACATATTGCAGGTAGATGCAAAGACCATATTGTTATTACATTAAAATATCGCAGATAAATTATTTAGGGGAACTAAAATCTAAATCGCAATAAGAAGTCGCACATTTATTATACGTTATCATGTATGCTCGTTCATAGCGCAAAACATGTTAGAAACAAATTTTAAAGATTAAAATAAATTGCTGCCGCAATCTGCACTAAAAATATTAAAGGTACGCCAAGTTTAAATTTTAAGTGCAGGGTTTTATGACGAAAAACCTGCATGGCTAAATATGCGCCTACGGAACCGCCTAAAGCTGCCAAAAGCAATAAGAAAATTTCCGGTACACGCCAGCTGTGCATTTTTGCTAACATCTTATCAGCTCCGTAGATGATAAAGGTTATTAAATTCATAATACCAAGAAAAATAGTTACTCCGTTTAAGCTTTCCATATAGCGTTCCTTTCTGCAAAATAAATTTTTGTTACACAGAAAATATTTCAGTGTGGTAATAGTAGAATCAAAGCATATCTTTATAGCTTATAAGCTTTATTTTATCGTTTGTGGAAGCAAGTTTCAGACAAGCGTCAGAAAATCCGCTTTTGGAAAATATGTAACAATAGCAGTTTTCAAACCATGTTAAGAGTTTTCGCCTTTCCAAAAGAGTTTCTAATACATGCTTATCAGTTTGTTCGTTGCGCCATTTGCATTCGCAGATAATAGCCGCTCTGTCATTAAAGGCCACAATATCAATTTCTTCTTCTCGTTTTAGTTTAGGATTTGTTCCCCACCAACGGCCCATTTGCTGAAATTGAATAGGCAGATTAATGTAATTTTCTACTAAATAATCTGCGCAGATATTTTCAAAAACTTTTCCCATATATTCATTAATACGCGGCTCAATATTATCCCAAGCTTTTTCAGGCATATTTCGCTGAATAAGCACATTGTTGTCCGGAATAAATTTATACCAAAAACGGAACATGCCATCTTTGATACTGTAAATTGTTTTGCGGCTTTTTGAAGGTGCTCCGGCTGGAGTTTCTTTTTCAATTATACCGAGCTCTATTAATTTTTCAATATAATTTGTTGCAGTAGCATTTTCTATACAAGCTTTTGAAGCTATTTCAGAAATTCTTGAGCTGCCTGTGGCTACAGCTCGTATAATAGCATTGTAAAGCGCTGGCTCGCGCAATTCTTTGTTTAAAAGATTAAAAGGTTCTTCATACATATAACCGCTTGCAGTAAGAAAGGTATTTATAATATTATCTTTAATACTAAGCTGGTCGTCTATAAAAGACATATATAGAGGAATTCCGCCTGTTACACCATAAGCAATAGCTAAATCTTCCGGACTGAAATTTTTATAATAAGCAGCTGCTTCATAGAAGGTAAAAGGTTTTATATGGAATTGAGCTGTTCTTCTGCCATATAAAGGACTTTGATAACCAAGTACTTGCTTTTCCATAAAGGACATGGAGGAACCGCATAAAATAATAAACAGATTGGCATTATCTTTTAATTTATTATCTATAAGTTCCTGAAGAACAGAAGAAATTGGTCGGTAAGAACGTGCCAAGTAAGGGTATTCGTCAATGACAAGAATCAGTTTACGGTTTAGAGATATATTATTTACTGCCTCTAAAGCGCTGCCAAAATCCTTGTAGATTGGAGCATTATCTGTATTTGTATTACTTAATGCTGCAATACTTTTGCTGAAATTCTCAAGATTATCTTTGGCGGTACTCTCAATACTAGTAAAATAAATAGCTTCTTTATCTTTGATAAACTCGTTAATAAGAGTAGTCTTACCAACGCGTCGGCGTCCATAAATAATAACGCATTGGAATTTATTTTGTTTATACAAATTATTCAACTGCTGCAGTTCCGCATTGCGACCAATAAACATAGTAATCACCTCACTTAGTTAATCGTAATTAAGTTAATTATAATACACTAAATTTAATAAAGCAAGCTAAAAAAGCGTCTGTTTCAAACAGACGCTTTTTGCAATCAAATTTATTTTCTTTTATCCTTAATAACATAAAACGGGTCGATATTTTTGCCGTCAGCCATTACTTCGTAATGCAAATGCGGGCCGGTGCTGTAACCGGTGCTGCCCACAAAGCCGATAATTTCGCCTTTAATAACCTGCTGACCGGCGCTGACAGCCAAGCCGCTCATGTGACCGTAGGCCGTAACGTAGCCGTTGCCGTGATTCAGACGCACAAACCGTCCGTAGCCGCCGTTCCAGCCAGCCTGTTCCACGGTTCCGGCAGCTGTAGCATATACGGGCGTGCCAAAATCTACGGCAATGTCTAAGCCTACATGATATTCAAAACCCTTACTTACCGGGTCAACTCTACCGCCGTAGTTGCTGCTGATAACGCCGCCGTCTGTTGGCCAGCGGTCAGGAAAGGTTGCTAAGGTACCGCTGCGGCCTTCAATTTCGCCTAACAGCTCGCTGACAGATTTTTTGGTAGCAGTAATAATACTGCTGATATTTTCGTCCTGCGCCTGTAAGACTGCCATGGTACTGTTGACGTTCATGGCTCTAGGCCCGCCCTGTCCTGTATAAGAGCTGACCGGCGTTTCTGCGTTCAGCATGGCACTGGAGCCTGGAGCCAGTGTGGAACTGTCTACGTCGCGGATAATTGCGCGGCGCAGTTTTTTCTCTAAATTAGAAATTTCTGCCATGTCGCGCAGCATTTTTTCGTTGTTGTTTAAAAGCTGCTCTAATTTGTGTTGCTGTTCTTCTTTATGTTTTTTATAAGCGTTAAAGTCTGCTGCTTCACTACGGTAATCGGCTAATTGCGCGTAAAAATAGCCAGTAGCTGCGATTGCTCCCAACAAAATTAAGCAAGCAGCAGCTATGCTCCCTTTTAATTTGCCATAGGTAAATTGTATTACTTTGCCGTTAGGCAAATGCAGCTCGCAAATTTTATCCTGCATTTAAAAATACCTCACTTAAATAAACCAAAACGTTGACCTAAGCTCAAAATTCTGCGGCCAATAAAAGGGATATTGTCCAAATCTTCTTTTTGCAGACCGCCGAAGGCTAATAGCGCCAAAGCATAGGTAGGTACTGCGGCTGTCATGGCAAACAATACACACCACATACCAAACTGCTGCGTCACGTTAAGCACCGCATAGATTACTGCGCCCATAACGCCGGACGCCAGCAAGGGACGCAGCAGGCTGCCTATGGAAAAGGTGAAGCCGGTGTATTTATAAATAAAGGCCATATTTAAAACTGCCGCTACGGCAAAATCTGCAACGGTAGCCATGGAAGCGCCTCTGATGCCCAAATAAGGAATTGCCGTCAGCCACCAGCTCATGCCTATTTTGGTGATACAAGCTAAAATCATATTGATAACGGGAATAGCAGTTTTGCCTAAACCTTGCAAAATACCCGTACTGATTTGGTGCATACCCAAAAAAAGGATGCCTACGCTCATCGCCTGAATGGCTCCTGACGCGCCGGGAGCGTTATAAATTAAAGCAGCAACCTTTTCGGATAAAAAGAACAAGCCCATAAAGCAAGGGAAAGTAATAATCATGGCAACACGAAAAGCCAAACGGATTTTATCGCGAATAGCATCAAACTGCCCTAAGGCGCGGGATTCGGAAATGGAAGGAACAAGGCTAATAGTCATGGAAGCAGTAAAAATGGTTGCCAAATTTACCAAAGGAACCGCCATGCCGGTTAAATAACCAAAAAGCTCTGTGGCGTGGTGTACGCTGAAACCGGCAGCCTCTAAACGCTGGGGCACAATTAAAAGATCAAGATTGGCACCGATAGGCAGCATCAGGCTGGTCAGAGAAACCGGCAGCGCTAATTTTAGCAGACGCTTGATAATATGACTGGCGCTTTCCACGGGAATACTGTCGTCCTGCGCTGCAATTTCTTTATGCAGACGCTGCTTTAAGCGGCGGTAGAACCACATGAGTACAAGCAATGCGCAGAACGCGCCTGCACCAGCGCCCATACTTGCGCCGCCTGCTGCGTAGGCCAAACCGTAAGGCATAAAAAGTTCGGCAAAAATCAACATGGTGATTACGCGCACCAGCTGTTCTACAACTTCTGAAACCGCTGTGGGCGTCATAATCTGCCAGCCCTGCAGATAACCGCGGAAGCTGGCTAAAAAGGTGACAAAGAAAACAGCCGGAGCTAACGCAATGATAGAATAATAAGCGCGGGCATCACGAATAATATGTTGATTAACTAAGAAATCTGCACCAAAAAATAACGCTGAAGAAAACAGCAGGCCGGACACCAGCAGCAGCCGCAGAGAAATGCTGAAAACGCGTTTTGCGCCGCGATAGTCCTTGTTGGCAAGCTTTTCAGAAGTAATAATAGAAATTGCTACGGGCACACCGGCTGAAGAAACTGTAATCGCCATCAGATAAATAGGAAAACCCATTTGATATAAGCCAATACCTTCGCCTCCCAGCACGCGGGAAAGAATAATCCAGTTTAGAGAACCAATGACTTTTACGATAATGCTGGAAACAGCCAAAATCATAGTGCCCTTTAAAAATTTGCTATTGGAATTTTGCTTATTTTCGCTCATAAAATCCGCCTTAATTTGAGAAATAATCATACATTATAATTATCCTCTTTTCTGAGGAAGTTTACAAGTATTTTAACAGAAAAATCATAAATTTGACCAGCTTTTCCCTTGAATAAATCTGCTTTTATGCTAGAATTAGTATAGAAATAGATTTAGAAGGAGGCGATTAACGTGAAGAAAATCGCTATAACGCTGGCGGCTTCTTTGCTTATGGCTGCATCGCTGTCTGCTGCTGCATTGGCTTCTCCGCTTAAAAATTATAATCCGGGGAAAATAGCTGTGGATGCAGGCATTTCTTTGCCTTCCAGCATTGAAGGCGGCAATTATAAAATGAGCAAAAGTGACAGCACTTATTTTGGCGCTACTGCTGGTATAGGCAGCAACATGGCTTTAAATTATAAATGGAATAATTATAAAGCAGATCAAGGAAAAACTCGCGCTCAGCAGGTTAATTTAATGTATAAGGTTTTACCGGGAATTTCTGCTTATGCAGGTTATCTAAACGCAGATACCTCTACTGATTCCGGCGGCAAAAACAAAAATTCCGGTCAGGTTGGCCTTGTAGCTGCTTATGACATTCCCCTACTCTTTACGGTGTGGGGTAATATCGGCGTAGGTAATAAAAACGGCGGTTACGAAATTGGCATCAGCAAACCGATTTTTAATAATGTAGAGCTGAACGCTTCTTACTATGACCAAAAGTTTAACGACGCTTTAGGTGATGATAAGGACATGAAAGCCAAAGGCGTAAATTTGGGCTTGACCGTTAAGTTCTGATATAGATTTATTACTTACATATAAGCCTAATAGATAATTATTATTGACATATATCGCTAAATATGATATTATCTAGATGTCAAAACTGCACGATTGTGCAATAATAGTTCATAAATAATATTTTGGAGGGAATTCTAATGAAAAAATTCGTATGTCAAGTTTGTGGTTATGTATATGAAGGCGAAGCTGCTCCGGCACAATGCCCGCAATGTAAAGCTCCTGCCAGCAAATTCACCGAAATGAAAGGCGAAATGGAATGGGCTTGCGAACACGTTGTAGGTGTTGCTTCTGACGTTCCTGAAGATATTAAAGCTGACCTGCGCGCTAACTTCAACGGCGAATGCAGTGAAGTTGGTATGTATTTGGCTATGGCACGCGTTGCTCATCGCGAAGGCTATCCGGAAATCGGTTTGTACTGGGAAAAAGCTGCTTATGAAGAAGCTGAACACGCTGCTAAATTTGCAGAGCTGTTGGGCGAAGTTGTTACCGACTCCACCGAAAAGAACCTGGCTATGCGTGTAGAAGCTGAAAACGGCGCAACCGCAGGCAAAAACGATTTGGCTAAACGAGCTAAAGCTTTGGGCTTGGATGCAATCCATGACACCGTACATGAAATGGGCCGCGACGAAGCTCGTCATGGCAAAGCTTTTGCAGGTCTCTTAAAGAGATATTTTGGCAAATAATTTAAAAGGATAATCGCTAATAAAATTATCCCCTCAAGCAGAAATGCTTGAGGGGATTTTTAGTTAGGCAATTTTCGACACACAGCAGTAAAAATCCTTTTAGCACATAAAAAATCCCCTGCACATTTCTGTACAGGGGATTTTGTGTGCCGATTATTCGCAAGTGAACGGCAGCAAAGCAACGCAGCGTGCGCGTTTGATTGCTACGGTCAATTGGCGTTGATGCTTAGCGCAGGTGCCGGAGATACGACGAGGTAAAATCTTACCGCGTTCGGTAACATAACGGCGCAGCTTAGCTACATCCTTGTAATCGATTTCTTCAACTTTATCAACACAGAAGCTGCAAACTTTTCTTCTGGGTCTTCTGCCTCTTTCACGTTTCATTGCATAACCTCCCTTAAATTAGAATGGAATTTCCTCATCAAAGGGAACCGCTTGACCGAAAGACTCCATATTTCCGCCTTGAGCGGGTGCTTGCGGAGCTGCCGGAGCATTAGTACGGTTGTTGGCAAAATCACCTTTACGCTCAATAAATTCAAAACGGTCGGCGATAACTTCGGTTACCCAATGTTTGTTGCCATCTTTACCGTCATAGCTACGGATTTGCAGGCGGCCTTCAACTAGCGCGCGCTGCCCTTTGGTGAGACTGTTACCGCATGTTTCAGCGTTTTTACCCCAAATTACTACCGGGATAAAATCAGCTTCTCTTTGGCCTTCTTGATTGGCAAAAGGTCTGTCCACTGCTAATGTGAACTGACAAACAACTTTACCCGTAGCAGTATAGCGTACTTCGGGATCTCTAGTAAGTCTGCCTAATAAAATAATCTTATTCATTGATTATTCACCTTTTCTAATAATCATATGGCGCAGTACTTCATCGGTAATTTTCATAACACGATCAAGTTCTTTAACACAAGCGGCTTCAGCCTGGAAGGTTACGAGAACATACAGGCCTTCAGACAGGTCTTGGATCTCATAAGCAAGGCGTTTTTTGCCCCAACGATCGGTTTTTTCTACATTACCACCGTTTGCAGTGATGAGGTTTTCAAATTTAGCAACAACTGCTTCAAATGCTTCCTCTTCAACGGGTTTAACGATGTACATGACTTCGTATGCTTTCACGAAATCACCTCCTCCTTTGGACTTTGGCCCCCTTTTGGGAGCAGAAGAAGTATATAAGTATATATACAAGCTTAATGATTATATCACGGGCGTTGAGTAAAAGCAAGAGTTAAATGTCAAAATTGTGTATTTTTTGCGTAATAAATGCATAAAAAATATGCCAAAAATGCACCATAAAATTTGGAAAAACTACCTGCTTGTGATAAGATATAAAATATAGATAAATATTGAGGAGGAAAGAAAAAATGAAATGTAAATGCGCCAGCTGCCCTACCCATGCTTGTTATACCAAAGGTGTAAACTGTACCGGCGTGTCCCATGAAGAAGTAAAGGCCGCTTATACAGAGGAAGAACTGAAAATTATGCAGGGCGCCGCTTATGTAGAAGGAACCTTTTACAGTAATATCTGCCGCTTACAGGAAACTGCGGAATTTGCCAAGGCTATGGGTTATAAAAAGCTGGGCATGGCTTTTTGTATTGGGCTTAGAGCGGAGGCTCACTATATTGCGAAATATTTTGAGCAGCAGGGTTTTGAATTTTACAGTGTTTGCTGCAAAAATTGCAGCTTTCCTAAAAAAGAATTGGGACTTAAGCAGGTTAAGCCGGAGCTGGAGCACGAGGCGATGTGTAATCCTAAATTCCAAGCTAAATTTTTAGCAGAGCAAGGTGTAGAGCTGTTTATTTCCTGCGGTCTCTGCGTTGGCCACGACGCTGTTTTCAACATGAACTGCTCCGGACCTGTGACTGCTTTGGTTGTTAAGGATCGTCTGTTGGCGCATAATCCTTTAGGCGCTATTTATTCCCGCTATTGGAAACGTAAGCTGAACATTATGGACGAGGGTGAAATCTAAATATAAAATGCAAAATACCGCTTACTGTTAATTCAGCAAGCGGTATTTTTTACCCTCATTTGACCATTCCTGGCAGCTTTATTTTTTTGTGCTGCTCTTGGCGAAGCTTATAAGCCTTTTATAGTGGCTTAAAAATTATTTCTTTTTTAAGAAAGACATCATGCCGCGCAGTTGAGCGCCAACCTTTTCAGCTTGGGTTTGAGTGGCGCGACGACGCATAGCGTTGAATTGGGGACGGCCGCATTGGTTTTCCAGCAGCCATTTTTTAGCGAAAGTGCCGTCTTGAATTTCTGCCAAAACTCGTTTCATTTCAGCTTTGGTTTCAGCAGTAATAATGCGGGAGCCGGTTACATAGTCGCCGTATTCAGCGGTATCGGAAATGGAATGACGCATTTTAGCCATGCCGCCTTCATACATCAAATCTACGATAAGTTTCATTTCGTGCATACATTCAAAGTATGCGCTTTCAGGCTCGTAGCCAGCCTCTACTAAGGTTTCAAAGCCGGCGTTCATCAGTGCGCAGACACCGCCGCAGAGAACAGCCTGCTCGCCGAACAGGTCAGTTTCAGTTTCTTCGCGGAAGGTGGTTTCCAGTGCGCCGGCGCGGGTGCCGCCGATGCCTTTAGCATAAGCCAAAGCCAAATCGTGAGCTTTGCCGGTGGGATTTTGATAAGCAGTTACCAATACGGGAACGCCGCTGCCTTCGGTATAGGTACGGCGAACCAAATGGCCGGGGCCTTTAGGAGCAACCATAAATACGTCTACGTCGGCAGGAGGAACGATTTGACCAAAGTGAATGTTGAAGCCGTGAGCGAAAGCTAAAGCTTTACCGGCAGTCAGGTTAGGAGCAATATCTTTTTTATAAGTAGCAGACTGCTTTTCATCAGGAATAAGCATCATAATAACGTCTGCCTTTTTAGCAGCGTCAGCAGTAGTCATAACAGTAAGTCCTGCAGCTTCGGCTTTACTCCAGGATTTGGAGCCTTCATACAGGCCTACAACTACGTCTACGCCGCTTTCCTTTAAGTTTAGAGCGTGGGCGTGACCTTGAGAGCCATAACCAATGATGGCAACGGTTTTGCCTGCCAATAATTCCAGATTTGCATCGCTGTCATAATACATTTTTACCATTTTGATTTTACCTCATTTCTTAATTTTTGTTTTTAATAGTATTTTTATGTTGAAATTTATTTTTCTGTTTCCCTTATTTTACAGCTACCTTATTTAGACACCTTTACAAAATCATCTAAAACTGCTCCGGGAGCAACCATCGGCTCCACAATATCGCCTTGCTGAATAAAAGCTTCAATGAGGAAAGGCTTGTCTGTCTTTTTTGCCATTTCCAAGGCTTGAGCAAATTCCTCGCAGGTAGCGGCCCGCACACCGTCGGCGCCGCAGGAGCGGGCGAAGCCGATAAAATCAAATTCTGAAAGAATTGTTGAAGAATAACGGGCGTTGTAGAAAATATGCTGCCACTGACGCACCATACCTAAGCAGCTGTTGTTAATAACAATGCTGATAATTTTTTTGTGCTCGCGGCAGGCGGTGTACAGCTCCATGCCTGTCATTTTAAAGCCGCCGTCGCCGCAGATATGTACTACAGGGCTATTTACTGCGAAAGCAGTACCTAATGCCGCCGGCAGACCGAAGCCCATGGTACCGCAGCCGCCGCTGGTTAAATGATGGCGAGGTTTATCTACAACAAGATGCTGCGCTGCCCACATTTGGTTTTGACCGACATCTGTTACAAAAACAGTGTCTTTATCCATAGCCGTGCTTAAATGCTTCATGAGCCACGGGGCAGTTAAACGATCGCCTTTTTCTAAGCTACGGTCTTCCGTTGCGTCCCAGGCCTTCACTTGCTGCCACCATGCTTCGTGCTTGGCTTCTTTGATTAAAGGTAAAAGCTTTTGCAGGGATTCTTTAATATCGCCGACAACGGGAACGCTGACGGCAATGTTTTTATCAATTTCAGAAGGGTCAATATCGAGCTGGATAATGGTTTTTTTGCCAACGTAGCGCGTTCTGTCGCCAGTGACACGCTCGCTGAAACGGCTGCCGGCTACTACCAGCACGTCGGCGTTGACTACTGCCATATTAGAAGCTATGTGACCGTGCATTCCTGTCATGCCCAAGCTGCGTTCATTGGAGGCAGGGACTACGCCTACGCCCATCAGCGTATTGACAATGGGCAAATCGGCTTTGATTGCCAGCTCTACAAGCTCGGTTCCGGCATTGCTGTTTAAAGCGCCGCCGCCAACTAAAAGTACAGGCTGCTGCGCTTTGTTTAAAAGTGCGGCCGCTTCTGCTAAAGAAATAGCGTCTGCCTGTGGATTTTCTGCTGTAATTTCCGGCTCGGCTTCTTGCCATTCTAATTCTGCGACCTGCAAATTGCTGGGTACGTCTACGAGTACCGGGCCGGGTCTGCCTTCTTTAGCAATGGCAAAGGCTTTGCGCAGCGCAGGAACTAAATCCTCGCTTCTGCGAACTAAAACGTTGTATTTGGTAATAGGTACCGTTACGCCAACGATATCGATTTCCTGGAAGGAATCGCGGCCTAAATTGCTTACCGGAACTTGCCCCGTAATTGCTACTAAAGGTACGGAGTCAAGGTAGGCGGTTGCCAAGCCGGTTACGATATTTGTTGCCCCCGGACCGGAGGTGGCAATACACACGCCTGTTTTGCCGCTGGCTCTGGCATAACCGTCGGCTGCGTGGATAGCGCCTTGTTCGTGTGCTGTAAGCACATTTTTTAATGGCGCATCATAAAGAGCATCATATAAAGGAATTACTTGTCCTCCGGGATAGCCGAACACCGTGTCCACACCCTGCTCCAGCAAAACCTTGATGATTGCTTGCGAGCCCTTTAATTTCATCTATATATCCTCCTTAGGCGATGGTATTTACAGAAACTACAGAAACCTGTTTATTTAAAAGCTTTGCTACCTGGGCAGCAGCGGCTTCAGCTAATTGAATTTCCAGCTTCATGGTATCGGATTCGGCATCCATTTTTAAGGAACGTACATGAGCGCCTTGTTTAGAAAGCACACGCAGGATTCTCGGTAATAAGGTTTCGTCATTTTGACCAGTTACAAGTAATTTTGCAAACATTTTTATGCCTCCACTCAAATATATTTTGATGGACTAAAAAAGCCCCTACTTGCTGTTATGCAAGTAGGGGCGTATAGTTACGCGGTACCACCCTAATTTATCACTTTAGCACCAGTCCATCAACCGGCTCGGAAATAACGCTTCCGCCGCGCATCATTCTACTTACCGCGTTTGCAGGCTTTCGCTGACGAGTTCATGGGGGATTTAATCAACAAGGCTTCGTATCGGTTTACACCGGCCACCGACTCTCTAAAACTTCACGCTTGCTTTTGTTCCCAATCATCACCTTTAAGGGTTGATTTGAAATTACTGATACTATACTCTTTTTTTTTACAATTGTCAACTATTTTCTTGAAAAAATTTTAAATTTTATATTCTATACACTGAGAAGATACAATTTCTTATTATTGTGTTTTTACAATGCACAAAAGAGAAAATAAAAAAATTAGGCTAATATTTAGTGTACTTTTATACAACGAGTCTATATGGAAAAGACATGTAAAATAAATAAGCAAACCAGTCCGACGCAAAATTGCATTAGACTGGTTTGCTGTTTAAATGTTATAAGCTTTTAAGATATCTGCCTACATTATCGCGTACAGCTTGGGCATATTCCTGTTCGTTAGCATGCAAAAAAGCTTTAATAGCTTCAGCTAAATTGCCTTCTTTAGGGTTAAGCGCTTGACGGTAGCCTAAGGCAAAGGCTTGGCAGGCATTGGTGCTGCAAATGCAGTCTGCGGCTACCGGCTCTGCTCCTACGGCAGCAGCCAGTTTGGCATACAGTTCGCTGTCTTTAGCTGCAATCAGCTTAACAGCGCTCATCCACAAAATATTATTAAGCTTGAAATGAACCTTGCCCTTAGCATATTTCAGAGCAGCGGCAGGATCGGTTAAGGCAATATCAGCATTGCGGAAGCTTAAGCGGTATTCAAAAGCAGAAGCAATATCGCAGTGCAGCTGTAAATTATCTGCCAAGGATTCTTTCTCGTTCAGCGGGTCTAAACAGATAGCAGCCAGTTTAATGCCGTTGCGCTCTAATTCGTTGGCCAGCAGATAATGTTCCTGCGGCGTGAGCAGCTTGCCGGGTTTGGATAAGGTAAGCTCAAAATCAATATCCCAAGGAGTATTTTTTAAATAAGAGTTATAAATGAACTGAATGTGCATAATTGCTTCGCCGTACTCCAAAACGATACGGTGGAGCTGGTTTTCTTCAAATTTCAGCTTATTATTGCCTACTTTAAATTCTACATTCAAATAAGAAGCATTTACGGCGGCGCAGAAAGCTTCGTTGAATTGGTAAAAGCGTTTGTCTACTTCTTCGTCGGAAAGCTTTTCGATTTCCAAATTGATTTTATCGCTGCAGTCAAAGCCAATCATGCTGTAGCCGTAAAGCAGCGCTTTAACGATTTCTTCTTCGGATTTCAGGCCGGCGGCGTTGGCGCCATAGCCTTCTTTATAACCTGCTGCCAGTACGCCCCAGGTAGCAGTGTCTACTGCTTCCAAAAAGTTGCGCTGCAGGGCGGCGCTGTCTTCCGGAGTATAATCTACTAAAACAGGCTTCATTTGACGCTTAGCAAATAAATCAGTAACGAAAGCGTCTGCGCAGCCCAGCCAGTCGCTAAAGCCAACGCTGGTACCGCGGGTGCCGCAGGCGCTGGGAGCCGCCCATTTAACAAAACGACGTACAACAGCGGCATTATTAGCATTTAAAGCTGCTAAAATTATTTTCACTCCTGTTGTTTCTTTGATTTCAGTTTCTTTGAGCATGGTACTCAAAGAGGTTTCACCATCTACAATTATTGCTAGGCGTCTGCCTGCTTTGGTATTGACTAAAGCGAGCCAGCCGCCATCTACCGCACACAAGGATGTTTTTATTAGTTCACAGGCAGCTTCCTGTAAAGCATTCACTGCCACTGTTTGTTTAATAGCCATTATTAATGCCTCCATTTTTACTCATAATATGTCATACTACTATTATCGCTAAAACTTGCTGTGAAAGCAAGTAAAAATTGCGTCTTTACTAAAAAACCTGCGTTTGTATACAAAATCTTCTAAGAGCTGTAGTACAATTTATTTTTTCCTGAGAATTGCTTAAATGCTTGTGTATATTTAGTGCTGTGTTATCAACAGTATTCACATAGTTATCCACAGTTTTTGTGCATAACTTTCATCTATGTACAGTTTATCCACTGCTGCTAGTTGTGAAAAAGTGCGTATTTAAGCCGTTTCACCTATTTTATCAACATATTATACACAATCTGTGGATAACTTTAATAACAATGTGTGCTTGATATCCACTATACTATATATAGTAGTAAGAGCTGTTTTTAAATGTTAACAGCACAAATTCTGCTAAAAATAAAATATTGTCAAGCATTTTTTCTTACAATCTGACGTACTTTTTATATGCTTGTGACATCTTTTGGCATAAATCCCTAAAACAAGCGGGTAAAGTTTTCAGAAAATGAAAATGAGAGACTAAATTTTAAAAATTAGCCTCTCGTAAAAATTAAAGTGAAAGCTGAACAAACTGTCAGTTGTTTTCTTTTGCGCATATGTTTGCTGATAAATATATTAAAGTTTTTTTAGCTGCGATGCTGTGAAAAAGCTCAAGCCTATCCAAATACAGCCGAAAGCTAAAGCGTGAGTCATAGTAAAGGCTTCATTGTACATAAATACGCCGATAAGCAGCGTTATGGACGGTGAAATATATTGCATAAAACCTACCATATATAATGGCAGCAGCTTAGCGCAGCCAGTAAAAAATAGCAGCGGTGTAGCCGTAACTACACCGGCGCCAACCAAATACAATAGCGTGCGCATGTCACAGCTTTGGTAAACATTACCGCCATGCTCACTTAAATAATATAGATAATAAAGCATTAGAGGCGATATGAGCAGCGTTTCCAGCATAATACTGGTCAATGCCTGGGCTTTGATCAATTTTTTTAACAAGCCATATAAGGCGAAGGTTGCTGCTAGGCCTACGGATACCCAAGGTAGGCTGCCGTTTTTCACAATGATGACGCCAATGCCTACCGATGCACAGAGGACGGCAATGGTTTGCAGTCGGTCAAGCTTTTCATGCAGAAAAACCATGCCGAATAACACGCTGACTAAAGGATTGATATAGTAGCCCATACTGCTCTCAACAATTCTACCAGCCTCTACGGCCCAAATAAAAATACCCCAGTTAAAGCTAATAACGATTGCTGCTAAAATCATGCATAGAGCCGTTTTCCAGGTGGTGAAAATAGCTTTAGTTTCCTGCACAAAAACCTGCAATTTGCCTGTACCTATAAGCAGTAGTAAAACAAAAACAGCGGACCAAATAAAACGGCTGGCCAAAATTTCCATAGCATCTACAGCTTGCAGCTGCCGCCAATAAATGGGCAGCACGCCCCAAATAAGATAAGCGCCAAGGCCATAAAAAATTCCCAATTTATATTGCTTGTCCATTGAATAAAAATCCCCTTATCAAATTTATTTTTGCAGTTTTTTTGGTATGGGTATCTGCGTAGCAACGGCTGCGGCTATAATGGGAAGCCACGCCAAAAGCTGCATAACAAAAGGTAGCCCGTAATTATCTGCTAAAAAGCCTAAAATAGTTACGCCAAAGCCGCCTAAGCCAACGCTGAAACCAATGGTTAAGCCTGATGCCATGCCTACGTTATTAGGCATCATACACTGAGCCAAAATAATTGTTGTAGCAAAGGAGCCTATAATAAAAAATCCTGCTGTTACCACGGCTGCCATGGCCTGCCAAGTAGTAACAGCGACGGTAATAGCGTAAATAGCAGGAATGCTTAAGGTAATGGAACCCAAAAGAATTTTACGCGCTCCCAGCTTATCACTAAGTACAGAACCTACATAGGTACCGGCAACGCCGCCCAGCAAAAAGCCCGAAACAAGGCTGCTGGCAAAAACAGGCTCAAAGCCGCGGAATTTCATAAAGAACAGAGGCAAGTAGGTAGAAATACCTGAATGAATGGAGGAACGCATAAAGATATAGAAAAGAATTAAAAATAGGCTGAAATAGGATATTTTGTCTGCTGTACCGTCCGCCTGCTTTTGAGCCTGCTTGGCAGCGTGTTCGGTATTAACTCTTTGGTAATCGGGCATACACTTACTCATGAGGCCAAATACTAAGAATCCGGGAATGATAAAGTAAACTGTATTGTGAATACCGCCGGCTAAGCCTAAAAGAAAGGTCATTAAAATAGAGCCTACAGCCATACCGGCGTTACCGCCAATGGAAAAGATACCCATATTTTGTGCGCGATTAGTGTCGTCACTAAGAAAATTTACCGTTTTAGAAGCTTGGGGATGGTAGGTAGCGCTGGCTAAGCTAATAAAAACAACGGCTGTCAGTAAAAATTTATAAGAAGGCACCCAGCCTACAAAGGCAAAACCTGCGCCTGCCATAGCGGCACAAACGGGCAGCAGCCGCGGCAGAGAACGCTTATCTGTTAAATAGCCAAAGGCAGGCTGAATCACGGAGGACATAATATTTTGCAGCAGTACAATAGCAGCCAGCTGCGAATAGCTTAGCGAAAACAATTCTTTAAGCTGCGGCAGTACAATAGGCAGTGCGCCTGCCTGCAAATCTGTAACTAAATGGCCTAAGGCCAAGGCCAGGACCGGTAGATAAAGTTTTTTATTCATCATAGAGTCTCCTCAGGATACTGTTATAGAAGCAGCAAAAGGTTGCATGATAAATATAATTATACATCTCTTCGCTTAAAGTCACAAATAGTTTGTGTTGTGAGATATACAGGTTGTGCGTGAATAGATTTACTGCATATACAAAACCGCTACGATGCCTGCAAACACCGTAGCGGTTTTCTTTATCTCTAGGGAAAGGAGATAAAAGGGTATACTATAATTTTATTCGACAGCCTGGGCTGCTTTAACAATGGCTTTAGCTGCTTTTTCAAATTTATTGCGAGGCAGCATCACAAAATGACCACAGCCGCAGCATTTCATGCCAAAGTCCATGCCTGTACGGGTAATTTCCCATTCATCACTGCCGCAGGGATGTGCCTTTTTCATTTTGACTACATCGCCTACATGTACGGAAGTTCCTGTTAACATTATTCCAAAGCGTCCAAGGACATAATATCGGTTACTTCGTAGCCTGCTTCACGAATTTGCTCGATAATATCCAAGCCGTTATTATTCAGACGGCAGCGAATAGTAACTTCGGCAGTACCGTCGCCATTTTGCAAGGTAGCCAAAGAAATAATGTTAATGCCGTCCTCTTTCATAATGTTGGTGATTTCTGCAACTACGCCAACCTTATCGGGAGCAAGTACGGTGAAACGGGTGCAGCTTTGGTTTACGCCCATCATTTCTACGAAAGCGCGGAACAGGTCGCTGCGGGAGATAATACCGCACATTTTTCCGTCACGGCCTAAAACGGGCAAAGCGTTGATTTTGTTTTTATACAGCTTATAAGCAACATACTCAATAGTATCTTCACTGTCAAGCGTTACTACGCTGCGGCTCATAACGTCTTTTACCTTTAAACGGCCTAGCAGATAGTTTGCTTCATAGCGAGAAAGTGTAGAGCTGTCGCTGGGAGAAGCTTTGCCGATATCGTCTATGGTAATGATACCGCGCACACGGGAGATATCGTCCACAACAGGTAAGCTGTAAAGCTTTTTGCCGCGCAGCACCTCGCGCGCTTCCAGCATGGATTGATCCTCACGTACAGTAATAACGTCTTTAGTCATAAAATCTTTAACTAACATAAAATGACCTCCTCTTATCAGCCGCCCAAATATGCCTTGCGTACCTCTTCACTGCTTGCCAGCTCTTGTGCAGTACCGCTTAAGGTGATACGGCCGGTTTCCAGAACATATGCTTTGTCAGCAATGGACAATGCCATGTTAGCGTTTTGTTCTACTAACAGGATAGTAGTGCCGCTGGCATTGATTTCTTTTATTATATTAAAAATTTCTTTAACCAGCAAGGGGGCAAGACCCATAGAAGGCTCATCTAACAGCAATAATTTTGGTCGGCTCATCAAAGCACGGCCCATAGCCAGCATTTGCTGCTCGCCGCCGGAAAGAGTACCGGCAATTTGGTTTTTACGCTCTAACAAACGCGGAAATTTTTCAAAAACGTCCTGCATATCCTTAGCGATACCGTCTTTATCATTACGCAGATAAGCGCCCAGTTCCAAATTTTCCAAAACGCTCATGTTAGCAAAAACATGACGGCCTTCTGGAACCTGGCATAAGCCCATACCAACAATTTTATGCGCAGGTACTCCGGCAATATCTTTACCTTCATAAAGAATTTTACCGGTTTTTGGTTTCATTAAACCGGAAATAGTGCGCAGAGTAGTAGATTTACCTGCGCCATTAGAACCAATCAGCGCAACAATTTCGCCATCGGGAACATCGAGGCTGATGCCTTTAATGGCGTGAATAGCGCCGTAATAGACATTGATATCTTCAACTCTTAACATTAGTTGATTACCTCCTCGCCCAAATAAGCTTCAATTACACGACTGTTGTTTTTAATTTCGTCAGGAGTACCTTCGGCGATTTTCATACCGTATTCCAGTACATAGATGCGTTCGCATACGCCCATTACCAAACCCATATCATGCTCGATAAGCAAAATGGACAAATCAAATTTATCGCGAATCCAGCGAATCATTTCCATAAGCTCGTGAGTTTCCTGCGGGTTCATACCGGCAGCAGGCTCGTCTAACAATAATAGCTTAGGCTCTGTTGCCAAAGCGCGGGCAATTTCCAAACGGCGCTGTTTGCCGTAGGGTAAATTTTTTGCTACTTCATTAGCTTCATTTTCCAAATGGAAAATTTTTAATAAGTCCATAGCCTTTTGTGTAATTAACTCTTCTTCGTTAAGATATTTTTTATCGCGGATAATAGCGTCTACCAAGTTGTAGGTAACATGCATATTATAAGCAATTTTAACGTTGTCGATTACGCTAAGCTCGGAAAACAGACGGATATTTTGGAAGGTACGCGCCATACCTAGCTGCGTAACCTGATAAGATTTTTTGCCGCTGGATTTAACGCCGTTAAAATATACGTCGCCCTCGCTGGGAGTATATACGCCGGTAATCATATTGAAAGCAGTGGTTTTGCCGGCGCCGTTAGGACCGATAAGACCAACTAGTTCGCCTTTATCAATATGCATGGAAAAGTTGGATACGGCGCGCAGACCGCCGAATATCATGGAAACATTATCTACCTTCAGCAGTTCTGCCATTGTTCTTACCTCCAAACTTAAACATTTTACGGCTTAGTTCTTCGTTGCCGAACAAGCCTTGGGGACGATGCAGCATCAATACAATCATGGTTACGGAATAAATAACCATACGCCATTCAGGGAAATCAGACAGATAAGCAGAAATAAAGGTCAGCAGGGTTGCACCGGTAATCGCGCCGGTCATGGAGCCTAAACCGCCAAGAACTACCATTGTCAAAATATCAAAGGAACGCATAAACGTGAAAGAAGCAGGATGTGCTAAGAAGAAATAGTGGCTGAACAAAGCACCTGCAGTACCGGCAAAGGCTGCACCCAAAGTAAATGCCATTACTTTATATTTTGTAGTGTTAATACCCATGGTATCAGCTGCAATTTCGTTTTCACGGATAGCTAAGCAGCAACGGCCAAGGGAAGAGTTTTTAAAATTCTTAATGAAGAAAATGATGGCAATCATAATCCAGAAGGTATAAGCAAAGGTGGTCATACGGGGAATACCCATTAAACCGGAAGCACCGCCTACATAATCTATATTTAGAATGCAGATGCGAATAATTTCACCAAGACCTAAAGTAGCAATAGCCAAATAGTCGCCGTCAAGACGCAGGGTGGGCAGACCAATGAGGAAGCCAAGGAAGCCTGCGCAGATAGTTGCTATAATCAAGCCTAATTCAAAGGGCAGGCCAAGCTTTACCGTAATAATTGCGCTGGTGTATGCACCTACAGCCATGAAGCCTGCATGACCAATGGAAAATTGGCCGGTATAACCGTTAATTAAATTCAAGCTGACTGCTAAAATAATATTGATGCAGATAAGGATAATATTTAATTCCCAAAAAGGGCCGATAACCTCAGCAAATATTAAACCTTGAACAACTGCAAAGATTATAACAGAAGCAATAAGGGCTTTTAAATCAAATTTTCTAATTGGATTCATATCAAGCACCTCACACTTTCTCACGGATATTCTTGCCTAACAAGCCGGAGGGTTTGTAGAGCAAAATCAAAATCAAAATACCAAAGGCCGCTGCATCACGGAAAGTAGAGGATAAGAAGCCGCTGACCATAGCCTCTACGATACCTAAGATAATGCCGCCAATCATAGCGCCGGGGATAATGCCAATGCCGCCTAAAACCGCAGCAACGAAGGCTTTCAAACCGGGCATCATACCCATGAGCGGATCGATAGAGTTATAATAAACGCCAACCAGCACGCCGCCTGCTGCTGCTAAGGCGCTGCCTAAAGCAAAGGTAGTGGAAATTACGCGGTCAATATTGATACCCATAAGTCTGGCAGCATCAGCATCGAAAGATACAGCACGCATAGCCTTGCCGGCTTTGGTTTTATTAACAATATAAGTGAGCACAGCCATCAAAATAACGGAGCTCAAAAGAATTACCAGCTGTTGGCTGTTAGCAACTAAGGGACCGATATTATAAACTGTGGCGCTGAAAACAGCCGGGAAAGTTCTAGGCTGCGGCGATACTAACAGGATCATACTGTATTCCAAGAAAAAGGATACACCAATAGCGGTGATTAAAATAGCGATACGCGGAGCGTTACGCATGGGACGATACGCGATACGTTCAATAATAATGCCAGCGATTGCAGCGCAGGCCATAGAAAATATAATTGCCGGAATAAATGGCAATCCTAACTGGGTAGTGGCAAAGAAGCCAAAATAGGCACCCAGCATATAAATGTCGCCATGAGCAAAGTTTATCAGCTTGATAATACCGTATATCATGGTATAACCTAAGGCAATCAGCGCGTAGATACTGCCAAGAGATATACCATTGATCAGCTGCTGAAAGAACTGATGCATAAAGGTCTCCATAATTTACCTCCCTAGAGATTTTGAGTATTTATAAATAGTTACTTATTATAGTTGAAAATAAGAGGCTGTTGTCACACAAAACAACAGCCTCGTTGATTTGATCTTAGAAAATCACTTGTGTTACCTATCAAGGATTAACTTTAGCTTTAAAGGTTTGTACGCCATCTTTGTGTTCGATGATAACAGCGCTCTTAATAGGATTGTGCTGTTCGTTGAAGGTTACTTCGCCGGAAACACCTTTGAAACCGGAGATTTTAGCCATGGCAGCAGCAATTTTTGCAGGTTCGGCAGATTGAGCGTCTTCAATAGCTTTGACAACCAACAATGCAGAATCATAAGCTAAAGCAGCGAATACGTCCGGATTAGCGTTATAAGCTTTTTTGTATTCGGCAACAAAAGCTTTATTCAAATCAGATGCGTCATCAGGAGAATATAGGCTGGAGAACATAGTGTTGTTCAGCGCTTCTTTACCGGCAATTTCCGGCAGCTTAGCAGAATCCCAGCCGTCGCCGCCTGCCATAATAACGTTGATGCCCATTTCACGAGCTTGTTTAACAATCAAACCAACTTCTTGGTAGTAACCGGGAATATAGATAAAATCTGGAGAAGCTGCTTTAATTTTAGTCAAGGTAGCTTTAAAGTCAGTATCCTTTTGCAGATATGCTTCTTCGGCAACAACAGCGCCGCCTAATTTAACAAAGTTTTCTTTAAAGAATTGGCTTAAGCCTTTAGCATAGTCACTGGTATTGTCGACCAAAATAGCTGCTCTTTTTACATTTAATTCTTTAACAGCATAGTTGGCCATAACAGTGCCTTGGAAGGGATCAATAAAGCAGGTACGGAAGCTATATTCTCTAGTTTTTTTGGTTTTGGGATCAACAGTTACATCCGGATTGGTACCCATAGGAGTAATGGAAGCTACCTTGGAGGCATTGTTGATAGTTCCGGCAGCGATAGCAGCGGAAGAAAGATTAGGACCAATAACCGCTACAACCTTATCTTGGGAGATAAGCTTTTGCATACCGTTAGTTGCTTCAGAAGCTTCGGACTTATTGTCTGCTACAACTAAAGCAAGCTTTTTGCCGCCAAGCACACCTTTTTCGTTTACTTTTTTCAGTGCTAGGTCAATAGCGTTTTTAGAAGAAATACCAAAGGATGCGCTGCCGCCGGTCATTTCCAGCAGACCACCAATCTTAATGGTATCGTCGGCGCTCTTGGAGCTGCCACAGCCTGTTAAAGCGCCCATAAATAGTGCGCCTGCTGCTAAAACTGACATTAATTTAGTTAATCTTTTCATGGTTTATTCCCCCTCAAAAAAATAATATATTATATGTGGGAGCTTGTTTAGCAAGCTCCCTGTTTAACATAATAAATAAACCGTGGATAAGGAACAATAACTAATTATTAATATGAAATTCTTATATTAAAATTACAAAGAAATTTTTTCTACTAAGTTCGGAGTGCCGCCTTCCAAGCTGATGATTAATGCCGGCATAATCGGGTTATGGTTAGCATCAAAGGTCAGCTTGCCGCTGGCAACCGGCAGGTCTTTGGTTTCAGCGATTGCTTTAGCCAATTTAGTACCGTCAGTATCGCCTGCGCGTTTAATTGCGTCAAACAGAACTAAACCCGCGTTGTAGCCCTGCATTGCAAAAATATCGGGCTCAGCATTGTATTTAGCTTTGTAGTCAGCAATGAATTTTTGTACGGAAGGATCTTTATCCTGAGCGGAGAAAGCGGATACATAGTAGCAGCCTTTCAGAGCGTCTTTGCCGGCGATTTCAGCCAGTTTAGGACTTTCCCAACCGTCGCAGCCCAGCATCGGAACGTTGATGCCGATTTCGCGGGCTTGTTTAATAATTTTGGAAACTTCTTCATAGTAACCGGGAACATAAATTGCGTCCGGGTTGGTTGCTTTCAGTTTGGTCAGAGAAGCTTTGAAGTCTACGTCTTTAGCGAGGAAAGCTTCTTTAGCAACGATTTTGCCACCGTGACTTTCCAAAGTTTTTTGGAATACTTCTGCCAAGCCTTTGGAATAATCGCTGGAGGAATCGAACAGAATAGCAATGTTTTTGACTTTCAGAGTGTTGTTGGCGAAGGTTGCCATTACTTGACCTTGGAACGGATCGATGAAGCAGGCGCGGAACATAAAGTCTCTTACCTTGCCGTTGTCAACGGTGATGCCAGGTGCAGTTGCAGATGGCGCAATGTGAGGAATTTTGTTGGAAGCAGTAATTGGAGTGCCTGCTGCTACGCAGCCGCTGGTTGCAGGACCAACAATGGCAACAACCTTATTTTGAGTTACCAATTTTGTAATAGAGTTGCCGGATTCGGAAGGCTCGGATTTGTTATCACTTTCGATAACCTCAATTTTTTTGCCGTTAATACCGGTTTTGTTAGCTTCATCAGCAGCCATTTTAAAGCCGGACAAAATAGCTTTGCCGTAGTTAGCAACGTTACCGGTCAATTCAAAGGAAGCACCTACTTTAATAGTGTTGCCGTTATCGGCAGCTTTCTTTTTGTCTCCGCCGCAGCCGCTGAGTACGGAGGCAAATACCATAGCCGCTAATGCAGCTGTAGCAACTTTTTTCCATTTTTTCATTTTGAATTTCTCCTTTTCCCTTATAAATAGCAATGTTATTAGAAGCAGATTCACAAGCTAATGCTTATCCTAATAACTTATGATACACATTATAGCTATAATGCTATACTTTTGTCAACGATATTTTTCATGTTTTATGTATACCTGAAACTAATCGCAAAAAACTGATACATTTTTTATGATTTTTGATTTTCTGTACGCATTTTGGAGAAAAACATCTCCCTTAAAGATACTTTGACATTTTTGTGTAACATTGGCAGAATGGATACAAATGGTGTATAATAAACTGTATTCTAAATTAGAGGTATTTTTATGAATTCCATAGCTTTATTTTTTATATGCGTGCGCATGTTCCATTTCATTCACGCGCAAAGAATATTTTATTTTTTGCAGGCCTTTGCCCGTATGCGGGAAGAAAAGCGTAAGCATCCCGAACGCAGGCAGGTTATTTTAATGGACAGCACCGCTTCCATTTTTATTGTTTATTTTATTTGTGACGTTTTGTTTTTGCTTTATTGTATATGGCTGATGTTTCACGATGCAACTTGGATCCAGGGCTTTTTGTTGCTGCTGATTGCAGCCATGGAAAGCATTGCAGTGCATGCCCGTATCAGCGGTACCTTTACTGTGGATGCGCAGGGCTTTGTTTATCCTCGCGCGTGGTTTCGTTACTTAACCTTTGGTGAGACTATGTTTATTTTACTGAAGCTTTTTGAACACGTTTAGTTTTATATTGCAACTAAAAAAGCTATGCTGCGGCAACTTGCCACAGCATAGCTTTTTTCTTTATAATGGCTTTTTACATAAGCTTGATTTCTTCCTCTGCCAAGGGAGTTGCTGACTTGCCGTCTTTTATAGCTTTAGCATAGCAGCGGCTTTCTTCACGGCCATAAATACTAGTCAAAAGGATACCGTCTTTTTTAGCGTCGGTCAGCAGAATTGAATAGCTTAACTCGCCTCCCATAGCATCAAACGCATCATAACGAATCATTTTTACATTTTGCAGACAGCTCTGCACCTGTTCGTGCAATTTATCATGCTTGTTCTGCAAAGCATTTAATTCAGCTTGCGTTTTATGCAGTTCCTTTAGGGTGTCAGTCAATATGGTATCAATATTAGCTTCCTTGCCTTGCGTAAAGAAATCATATTTTGATTGTAAGGCGTTCAGCTTGCTTTTTACGTTAATCAGCAAAATAGCAAGTACTATAATAATCAGTCCTAAAGCAGCAATGATTGCTGCCAAATTATTACTAAGAGCCAGATTTGCTTCTACCACTCTATCGTCTCCTGTTCTCAATTAAAAAAATTAGTTATCAGCGCCGCAAAAAACATTCCGGGCAGCATATTGCCGATGCGGATTTGTGTAAGCCGCAGCATATTACTGCTGATGGCCATAATCATTACGCCGCCGCTGGCAGTTATTTCTATCAGCATAGCGTTGGTAATGAAGGGGCCGATAAAGCCTGCTACAGCGGTAATAAATCCTTGATAAATTCCTACGCTGAGGGAGGATAAGGCTACGCCTATACCTACGTTGGCGCTAAGGATTAAGCTAATTAAGCCGTCCAATGTGGCTTTAGCAAAAAGCGTAGTGTGGTCGGCGGTTAAGCCGTCTTGAATACTTCCTAAAATTGCCATAGCGCCGCTGCAAAAAAGAATGCTAGCGTTAACAAAGCCTTCCGCAATAGCTTTGGCAGCGCCTGCATCGGCACCGCTAAGCTTGCTGCCTAAATATTTTCCTAAGCGGTTCATAGCGCCTTCAAGATCAAGAATTTCTCCCATAATGGAGCCAAGCACTAAACTGAAAATAACGATAATGATATTATTGGTTTGCAGCGCCATTTTTATGCCGATAACTGCAAGGCACAATGCAATACTGTTCATCATGGTCTGCTGCCATTTTTCCGGCAGACCGCGTTTAAAAAATATGCCCAGCATAGCGCCTGCAAAAATAGCCAAACAGTTGGCGATAGTTCCTAAGCCAGGCATGTTGATTCTCCTTACATTTTAAAATTAAACATGTAAACGGCGCGTGGGCTGGGGCGCGGGCATTTCATCCTCATGTCCTTGCTGGAGCACTTCATAAATACGCTCTAAATCTTCAGCGGAGTAATATTCAATTTGAATAGTGCCTCCTTGACGACCGTCCTCTTCCGGCTTTGGCTGTACTTTAACCTTGGTGCCTAAAAGTTCAATCAAGCGCTGCTGAAAATCTTGGCAGAAAATATCGTTGTCGCTAGGAACCTTTTTGGCTTTGGGTGGTTTTTGTTTTTCAGTCTTTTCTTCAATAATTTCCCGAACGAGCTTGAGCTGTTTTCCTTCTTTTAAAAGACGTACTACCTGCTCCGTCATACGGGAGCTCCACCCGGCTTCCATAATAGCTTTCGCTATCTCCAGCTGCTGTTCTTTTTTAGGCAGACCTAAAAGCTGTTTAGCTTGGCCCATGTTTAACTCGCCCTTAATAATGCAGCTTTGAATTTCCTCCGGCAGATTTAATAGACGCAGAATATTCGTGACTGCTACGCGGCTGCGGCCAACTCTTTCCGCCGCCTGTTCCTGCGTCAGCTTACATTGGCTCATAAGCTGTTTTATTCCCTGCGCTTCTTCAATAGGATTTAAGTCGTGGCGCTGAATATTTTCTATCAGCGCAATTTCCATCATTTTAGTATCGTCATATTCCTTGACGATAGCGGGAACAATAGTCAGCCCTGCCAATACTGCGGCGCGCAAGCGGCGTTCACCGGCTACCAATTCGTAGCTTTTACCTTTTTTACGCACTACTAAAGGCTGTACAATACCAAAATCTTTAATGGAAGCAGCCAGCTCCTGCAATTTTTCCGCATCAAAAACTCTGCGCGGCTGATAAGGATTAGCTTTGATATCGGCTATATTTAATTGCAGAGGCGTATTTGCCGTTTTTTCATCTAGAACAGGTTCCGGAACTGGATTAGGGTTCTCGCCAAAAATTGCTCCTAAGCCTTTACCTAAGCCGCCTTTTTTACTCATCTTCCAACACCTCATTAGCTAATTCCATGTACACCTGCGCGCCCTTGGATTTGGCGTCATAATCAATAACAGGCTGGCCATGGCTGGGTGCCTCGCTTAAACGCACATTGCGAGGAATAATAGTTTGATAGGTTTTTGCTTTAAAATATTTTTGCACTTCTTCCACAACCTCTTGAGAAAGATTAGTGCGGCTGTCGTACATAGTCATAAGCACGCCTTCCAATTTTAAAGCAGGATTGAGATTGCGCTGCACAAGCTGAATAGTATTCATCAGCATGGTGACGCCTTCTAAGGCGTAAAATTCACATTGAATTGGAATAAGCACGCTGCTGGCAGCAGTTAAGCTATTGATAGTTAATAAGCCTAAGGACGGCGGGCAGTCAATAAGGACATAATCATAATTATGCTTTACGCGCTCTAAAGAATTTTTAAGACGGCCTTCGCGGTTCATTAAGGAAACCAATTCAATTTCTGCACCTGCCAGCTGAATAGTTGCCGGTACTATATCTAAATGGTCATAAGCAGTATGCTTGATTACATCCTGCATCGGTACATCATTTATGATTGCGTCGTACACGCATGTTTTTATATCGCGTTTATCAAAACCTAAGCCGCTGGTAGCGTTGCCCTGTGGATCACTGTCAATCAAGAGCACCTTGCGACCCAAGGCAGCCAGGCATGCAGCCAAGTTTACCGCCGTAGTAGTTTTGCCTACGCCGCCTTTTTGATTGGCCATAGCAATTACCTTTACCACTTTGCTTCACCTCTAAATTATAATCATTCTAATATATTGTATCATATTTTAATCAGGCGCGGAAAATTTTTTAGTGCAAAATTTTTTCTGTGTTTCCCGTGAACCGCAATAAGGACGGCGATAAATAACATTTTGGCTTTTTGAATGTCAGCAGATAAACATTTCTCCCGCTAGTGAAAAATAAAATAAAAATAAAAAAGCTTCGGCTGCATATCAATGAGCCGAAGCTTTTCTGCACTTTAATTTACGCCGGGAAAAGCGTCTACAAATTGTATTTTAATATCAGGGAAGCTGTTTACATACTGAATGGTAAAATTAGGAAAGCTGGTGACAAATTGCCACTTGCCTATGGAATCAGGAAAGCTGGTAACCTTTTTGACCTTTAAATCCGGAAATGATTTTACTACCTGCACTTTAATATCCGCATTGTGTTCTACTACCTTAACCTTGCCCCACAGAGGAATACCGTTGTAATAGCCGTCTTTGGAAACAGCGCCTGCCGAGCATAGCACCGGCAGCATCACAGCCAGTAAACTCGTCAACAAAAGAATTTTACTAAAACGTTTCAGCATCTGCACCACGCTCCTTCTTTATGTAAGCCAGAGAATTTTTCTGCTTTTAGCCTATAACAATGTAGCGATAGACTATTTCCGTAATGGTATTGTTTTTGATGGTAAAAGCAATTTCCTTAGTCGGACGCATAGATCCGTCTATCTTTTCTTCAAAATACCAGCCATAAGTATTATTTTGAGCGTTAAAGTACATGTCGTTCCAGCCTATGGCCAGCATATTTTGGTTAATTTCTTGTAACTGCGCTTCTGTGAGCTGTTCGCCTACTTCATGGTTTAGTACCGCAAAACCAGGACCGCGCAGCACAACGGCGCTGGCAAAGAGATTTCCGTCGCACTCATAAAAGTTTCCGTGCAGTTCATGAGGGCCAATTTTTATAATTTGTTCTGCAAAGGGAAATCTTTCTTCGCTTAAATTTATTGTCTTATCGCTGAAATCTTGACCGCTGGCGGCTGCAAAATTTTTTACGTCAGTAATCCAAGCGCCGTCAACTAATGCTCTGAAACGTTCTGTTTTGCTGGTGCTGTTGGACGCTGCGTCTAAATAATTTCCTACCATATAGCCCTCTGCTCCTTCACCGGTTCTGCCATACAGCCAAACATAATCATTACCGCGTATTACATTGTATACATAAAATACATCACCATTTTGCAGCATAGTAATTACATTACAGTTAGTATTAGGTTCGGTGCGTACATTTACATCAGTGGCAGTGCATTGAGTGGTAAGCGGCCACATAGGATATTTGTCCAATTCCCCCTCTACAAAATCTGCCTGCAGTTGAGCAGCAGCAGGGGTACTAAATGCTACCAAAAGCGTAAAAATAGTTGAGTACAATAATTTTTTCAATGTTTTGTTCATGCTAAATCCTCCTTGCATTTTGGCTACGCGTATAGCTTTTAATCAATTTTAAATTAAGGATAAAATCTGTGATAGTTATTTTATTTTATCCTAAGCTAATTATAAGCTATTAGGAAATCTTAAAAACCACCCTTACGCAAAAATTGGGGTGGGAAAGGACGATTACTGTAAAAGAAAGCATAATTAGCAAAGAAAATATTCTGTCAAATGTTAAGCAAAAGAAACAATTTATAAAAATCCCGCGAAGCCTTGCAGTAAGGGCGTTACGGGATTTTTGTCTGGAGCTGGTTCACACTTTAGACATATCAGGTCTACAAGTATTTTTCATTTGTGACAAGCTTTTTTAATGCTGCAAGACAGTCCATAATATAAACTTAGTTTAAGGAGGCGATAAAGATTCTGCATCAAAGGTCTTATTCGGTAAATCAACGGATTTTGTTTTTGCGTCAGCTGGCTTTAATTTTACAAAGCGGCTTGCCGCTTTTGCAGGCCATGGAGCTTTTACAGCTGCGTATGGATAAAAAGCTGCATTTACTTTGCTATCATATTTATCAGCTTTTGCTGCATGGCAGTACCTTAGCCGAAGCTATGGCACAGGAAAAGCAAATGTTTCCGCTTTTAGCTATTCAGCTGGTTGCTGCGGGTGAATTCAGTGGTCAGCTTAACATTGTGTTAGAAGAATTAGCCGCATATTATGAACAGCAGGAAAAATTGCGGCAGTTTATTATTAAAACTGCGCTTTATCCGTTCTTTCTTTTAGGCGCTGCCTTGTGCGTACTGCTTTTCTTTCTATTATATATGTTACCTATGCTGGCTTCAGTTTATGCAGGGATGAGTATGCAGCCAACAATAACTATGATTCGCTTATTGGCTATACATGATTTTTTGATAGTATATCCGTGGTTAATTGTGGCAGTAGGCGCTTTGCTTTTAGTATTTGGAAAATATTGCGGTGGCAAAATAGCGGCATGGCTGCTGAGTAAACGTTGTTGCGGAAATTTTTATGGCCTATTATACGAAGTTCGCTTCTGCAAATTGTTAGCTTTGCTTTTGGACAGCGGTATCAATATTACGCTGGCTGTGCAGACCATTGCCAAAACAATGACGGGGAGCCCTTATGAACGGCAGCTGCTGCTTTTAAACAGCAGATTACAGCGCGGTGTGGAAATTGCTGCGTCCTTGGCAGGAGTGGAAGGACTGTTTTCTACCATAACTTTAAATTTGTTGAGCGTGGGAGCCGCAACCGGCTATTTACCTCAAATGCTGCGTGAAGCAGCAAAAATTGGAGAACAGCATATGCAAGGCAAAATGGCCAAGATGAAAGAAGTTTTAGCGCCGCTATTGCTGCTTTTGGCAGCTTTAGTGGTGGCGACAGTGGTTTGGGCAGTTTTGGAGCCGCTGATAGGAATGCTTTCCGCTTTGCCGGAATGATTAAAGGAGGCTTATTTTATTATGGTAAGAAAATTTCGCAGTCAAAAGGGCTTCACCTTGATTGAAGTGGTAGCTGCTGCAGCTTTAATCGGTATTTTAGCGACTATGCTCATGCCTTCGTTGTCGGGAGCCAACAATCGCGTGAAAAATGCCAAGTTAAGCAATGATTTGGCTACTATTGACCAAGCTATTCAGCTTTATCGTATGGATACAGGCAAGGTACCTGATTCTCTATCTGCTTTGGACAGCAGTTATTTAGGAGGTAAGCTGGAGTTTAAGGACGCCGCTGGTGATGACCTTAGTTATGAATCATCTGCTGACGGCGTTGGCTATACCTTAAGCGGCAAAAATGCCAGCGGAGCTACAGTAAAATCTCCTGCCAGCGCGGCAAATGTGGCAACGGAACAAAATTAATCAGCGGGGAACAATTTTATTAGAAACTTTGGCTGTTATGGCAGCGCTTATTTTGTTAGGAACTTTTACTTTTGTACAGAGCGAAGCAGTATGGCGGCAGTATTACAAGGAGCAGGTTCGCTTAACTGCACAGTTTTTAGCAGGCGATTTGCGTAAATTGCAGCAGCAGGCTTTATTTCAAGGGGATACCGTAACAAGAACGCTGCGTATTAACAGCAGTAATAAAAGTGCTTATGGGCTTTATGAACGAACTATTCTTGCGCAGAGAAAATATTTTGCCGATTATAATTGTGGTGATGTGTACATACAAAGCGGCATCGCTTCTGTTAGCTTTAGTATCAACGGCGCGCCATCAGCTAATGGCGTATATATTTTATGTCATAAAAAATTAGCAAAATATAGTTGTAGAGTAGAAGTGCAGCCAATTACAGGAAGGGTGCTTATTGATGAAGTGCAATAAAAGCTCTCCGGGATTTCTTTTGCTTTGTGAGCTGTTATGCTTTAGTTTAAGTATTATTTTATTGTTAAGCGCTGTAAAATCTGTGACAAGATGCAGCTATTTACAGCAGCGTTCTTTGCAGCTGGAGGAAGGCTGGCAGGCTGCACAAATTGTGGCGGCCAATTTGGAGCCTGCAGCTAAATGGCAAGTACAGCGGCGAAGCTTAACGTCAGATAATCTGCAAGTTGAGGAGGTGTCGGTATATGCAGCAGATAAGCAGCCGATTTGTACTCTGCTGCAACTGTCTCGTTAAACTAAAGTCCAAGCAGCAGGGATTTTTGCTGACGGAGCTGGTTTGTAGCTTAGCGTTAGCTGTTATGCTGGCGGCTATGGTTACTGCTGGCTTAGGTAATATAATCAACGGCTGGCAGTATTTGCGGGAACAAATACAGTTACAGCAAGCAGGCTGCTATATGCAAAGTATTTTAGAGAAGAATTTATCTTATAATGCTGTTGCTATAAATATTAAGGATAAACAGGAAATAGCATATACTACTATTTTAGGCAATAAAAGCGCTTTGTTTTATTGCAATAAGCAGGGACTTTATCTGCGAACTGCTTCTGGTTCCGGAGTTGGTACTAATCCTGTTTTTTTACCGTCATATACTGTACAGCAGTGGCAAATACGCAAAGTTAATTCTCAACAATTGTATGTAAGCTTTTGTCTGCAAGGAAAATATGGTCGGCGTTTTTTTGAGCAGCTGCTGATTTGCTGTAATGGAGAAATAAAAAATGAGTAAAAGTGAAAAAGGCAGCGTAAGCGTTGTACTCCTAATAATCTGCTTTGTTTTGGCACTGCTGGCTCATTTAGCGCTTATAAGCAGTAGGCAGGAGCTTAAAGAAGGGCGGCAGCGGGTGCTTGCTAAGCAACTACGTCACTTAAATAATTCGTTTTTTATGAAGTTAGCTAATGAGGAGTTACCAAGCGGTAAATGGCAGTGCTTTCAAGGAAGGGTGCAGCCGGGAAAAGAGTCGGTGACAGTAAATTGTAAAAGTGAATACAGCAGCGACGGTTTAATAAATTTTTTAGAAGTTAAAAGCAAAGCTGATAATTACGCAGGTCAGTCCGGTAATGCTGACGCGGTGCAAAGGCTGTGCAGGCTGAAAATGAACTTTGCCGAGGCGCAGAAAAAAATGGCAGAGAAATATGTTTTAACCAGCAAAAAAGCTACGGGCCTAGAAAATTTAGAGCAGGAAGCTTTATATATACAAGCAAGCACAGAAGAAGTAACACTTCCAGCGCTCTCTTTTTTTCAGGGCAAAGCCGCCAGCAGTATTACTTCTGACGAGGCCGTTAATGAGGGATTAACCAGACGCTTCGTTTATTTAAATTCGTCACAGATATTTACTTTTAAAAAGAACAGTGTTATCCGCGGACAATCAATTTTTACCAATAAAGCAAGTATTATTATTGGTGCTAATTGTCATTTTCCTGATCGTTTGGCAATGTATAGCACACAAGGAAATATAACCTTGGAGGACAATGTGCGCTTAGATAAAGCCTTGCTGCATGCCTATGGCACTGTGACTATTGGTTCCGGCTGTAAAATTAACGGACTTATTATCGCTAATAATATTGTTTTGAAGGGTAAATCTGCTTTCAGCGCGGATGCAGATGTGTTAGCGGCATTTGCTTCCTGCGCTTTTAGTAACTAAATCATTGCATAACAAAAAACCATGCTGAACATTTACTCAGCATGGTTTTTGTTATGGGAAAGAGGGGAAAGGAAGTTTTTATGTTGCTGTAAAATTTTTGTTTAGAAAAATTATTTAGCCGGAGCTATTGGGCAGTTGGGGCAGTCAAAATGGTGATTGTGCATAGGGCCGTGTTCGCGGAAGTGACCGAAGCCTTTGTGACCTCTGAAATGTCTGCCGTCTTTATGGTGCAGACGCAGATTAGTGCGGACAGCATGGCGCTGTTCTGGAGTCATACCGGCCAGCTTTTCACGGCGAGCTTGGCGTTGAGCGATATCTTCTTTAATGAAGGCTTCTACTTCCGCTTTTTGTTCCGGTGTTAATTTGCTCATGGCTTCTTGAGCGCGTTTTTCGTAACGCTCTTGACGCTCCTTCTGCCATTTTTCTCTGGCTTGCTGACGTTGTTCGGGAGTCATTTTTTCCCACTCAGCACGGCGTTTTTCCATTTCAGTACGCTGCTCGGGGCTCATGGGCGGACGTTTATGATGATGACCATGGTATTGAGGAGTATTATCACAGTTTTCTGCTAAAATACAGTTTACGCGTTCGCGCATGGTTGGTTTAGCGGCTTGGTCGCTAGTAGCGGCAAATGCGCTGGCGCAGAGCGCGGTTAAAACGGTACCGGTTATCAAAATTTTTTTCATGTTCAACATTGCAAGTCACTCCTTATGTATATTTTGCTATAAAAATTTTTAATAAAGCTGCTGCTTGGCTTAGCAAGTGAGATTTCTCCCTTGCTTTGTCTTTATTGTACAGGTGATTTATGGCTTTTTTATGTTTTTTACCATCTTTTTTAGAAAAATTTTCTGTGAGGCTCGTCATAATTTTAACATAAATTGCTGATATGCTATAATATAACTAAAAATGACTTTTAGCTATGACGAGAGAGGTGAAGATATAATGAAGAAAATTTTAATAGCTGATGATAATAAGCAAATTACAGCTATTCTTTCCAGCTATGCGAAAAAGGAAGGCTTGGAGCCGGTCATTGCTTTGGACGGAGCGGAAGCCTTGGATAAATTTGTACAATATGAAGAAGAAATAGTGATGGTGCTTTTGGATGTGATGATGCCTAAGGTGGACGGCTTTGAGGTTTGCCGCCGCTTACGCAAGGAATCCATGGTCCCTGTAATTATGATAACCGCCCGTGGTGAGGATTATGATAAAATTATGGGACTTGATATTGGTGCCGACGATTATGTTATCAAACCCTTTTCTGCCAGCGAGGTAATGGCTAGGGTGCGAGCCGTGCTGCGGCGAATTCAGGTGCAGGAGCCTGCAACGAAAAATTCTTTGAGTTACGCTAATCTATTCATCAATTTAGATAAATACGCAGTACAGATTGACGGTGCAGAAGTGCCCTTGACTAAAAAGGAGATTGAGCTTTTGTGGACATTAGCAAAAAACAGCACAAAGGTTTTTAGTCGCGATAATCTTTTGGATAGTATTTGGGGTTATGATTATTTTGGGGACAGTCGTACAGTGGATTCTCACATTAAACGATTGCGAGCAAAATTGGATAAATACGAGCATCCTTTGTGGGATATCAAAACTATTTGGGGCGTAGGCTACCGATTTGAAGGCAATGCTTGAGGTTACGTTATGAAAAATAAAATTGCTTTCAAGCTGACGCTGTATTTTTCTGCTGTGCTGGTAGTTTTTGGCTTAATTATCGGCGGCGTATTCTACCAATTTTTTAAGGAGCATACTATGGAGCTGAAAAAAAGCTCTATGATGCGTCAGGCCAAGCGTATCGCTACTGCTATTAGCAATAATCTGCCAATTTTGGAGCAGAACCATGGCGAGGGCATAGCGAAAAGTAATTTCATGAATTTTATTGATGATATCAATCAGGAAATTGTTTGGGTAGTGGACAGCGAGCATAATTTAAATGTAAACAAAGAAGCCATGCGCAGGCGTATGGAGCAGCGGCAAAAACGTCACCATGGGGAACATCGTCCGCTGCCGCCCCAGCCTACTGACCCGCAGGAGGCTTATGCCAAGCTGCCTGCACACATCCGCAGTTATGTGGAAAAGGGATTTGCAGGCGAGCGTTTTCAGCTTGAGGAATATAACGCTTGGCTGGACGGCTTTATGCTGACCGTAGGCGAGCCTGTTTATGATAAACAGGGACAGGTCAAGGCTGTAGTGATTCTGCATTCTCCCGTGCAGGGGCTGCGCGACGCTACTTGGGACGGTCTGCGGATTTTGCTGATTAGTTTAGTGGCGGCGCTGGTGTTAGGCATCATTTTAAGTATTGTCCTAAGCTGGCGGTTTACCAAACCGCTGAATATTATGCGTAATAACGCCGAGCGTTTGGCAGAGCGTGATTATAATGCACGCAATAATATTAAACAAAAGGATGAGGTTGGCGAATTGGCGCGCACCTTGGATGTCTTGGCCGAGCGTTTAAGATTGGCGGACGACGAAAGTCAAAAGCTGGAAAAGCTGCGTCGGGAATTTATTGCTAATATTTCCCACGAGCTGCGCACGCCGGTGACGGTGATACGCGGAAGTTTGGAGGCTTTGCGCGACGGCGTGATTACGGAGCCTGCCGAAGTGGAAGAATTTCACGAGCAGATGTATAAGGAAAGTCTTTTTTTGCAGCGTTTAATCAATGATTTGCTGGATTTATCGCGTTTGCAGAATACGGATTTTCCCATAGAAAAAGCGCCGCTTAATTTCTGCGACGTGGTGCAGGACGCTGTACGCGGTTCCCGCCGCTTGGGTATGGAAAAGCAAATAGAAATTACGGCGGAACTGGATAAAGAAATCTATATGCTGAACGGTGATTATGGACGCTTGCGGCAGATGCTGATGATTTTTCTGCATAATAGTATTAAATTTTCGCAGACCGACAGCAGCATCCTAGTGCGTTTGGCAGCAGATAAATTACAGATTATTGACCATGGCAGCGGCATGAAGGCCGAGGATGTACCTTATGCTTTTGAAAGATTTTATAAAGCGCGCGACGAGCAGAACAAAAGCGGCAGCGGTTTAGGTTTGGCTATTGCTAAGCAAATTGCTGTACGCCACGATATGGAATTGCTTTTAGAAAGCGAGCAAGGGCAGGGAACAACTATCACGGTACGCCTGCCGAAGCAAATAAAGGTGGAGGGACAGGACAGTGAGCAAGCTTAATTATGGATGTCAAAATTTAACTGCTGTAATCAGTGGCGGTACGTCAGGCATTGGTTTGGCGACGGCTATCAAGCTGGCTGCTGACGATGCCAAAGTATATCTTTTAGGTCGCGATAAAGCTAGAGGCATAGCTGCGCTGAAAGCTTTGCGCGAGCAAACAAATAAAGAAGCTCATTTTATTGTCTGCGATATAACAAAAAAAGCCTCCTGTATGGAGGCTTTAGCGGCTATCGCTAAATTAGAAGCAAAAGCAGATTGGCAGCTGGATATTTTAGTCAACAGCGCCGGTGTTTACGCCGAGCAGCGTTTAGAAAATATGACGGAAGAAGCCTACAACGAAATTATGGATACAAACGTCAAAGGTACTATGCTGCTGACGCAGGCTTGCTTGCCAAAAATGTATCAGGGCGGCAGTATTATCAATGTTGCTTCTGATGCTGGTGTAAGCGGCAATTATGGCTGCCCTGTTTACTGCGCGTCCAAAGGCGCAATCGTTTCTTTAACGCGGGCGCTGGCCTTAGATTTAGCGCCGCATATTCGTGTAAACTGCGTTTGTCCGGCAGATGTAGATACACCGCTGCTGGCGCGCCAGCTGGTGGACGCGGACGGCGGCTACACCTTGGCAGATATGGCTGCCGCCTATCCAATCGGGCGCATTGGCCGAGCGGAGGAAATTGCGCATGTGATTTGCAGCTTGGCTTCTCCGGCTAACAGCTTTATGACGGGCAGCATTGTTACGGTTGATGGCGGTTTAACCGCAGGATAAAAACAACAGCTTTCTGTAGCTTTAATGTTAAGGTATGGAAAGCTGTTGTTTTACTTTAAAATTATTTTGCCAGTTCGGCGGCGCAGTTGACAAATTTTACACCGGCGGCAGTCATTTCTTCCATGGCTGCATCAATGGTTGCGGGCGCAATGCCGCGGCAGGCTGCTTTGTTTAAAATTACGTCAAAACCGGCGGCTTTTAATTGCAATACTGTATTTTTTACACAGTAATCAGTAGCTAAACCGCCGCAAATTACGGTAGTAATACCGTGGCAGCGCAGATATTCGATAGCACCGGTAGATAGACTGTTTTTTAAATCATGATAGCAGGCACCGTATGGATGTTTATCCGGTTCGATGCCTTTAAAAATTTGAAAATCGTAAGCTTCAGGGTCAAGACCGTCAATAAAGTCAAAGCCTTTAGTGCCAATAATTGCGTGGGCAGGCCAGCGGATATCTAAATCGGGATGGCCTTCGATAGGCGTTAAGGGCGCGTGCTCCGCGTCGCTGAGCCAAAGAGCGCTCATAGTATGCGCGTCGCGGGAAGCAAGACGCAGACCGGCATATTTGGCCTGCGCGTTCAGTTCGCCGGCAATTTGGTCGCCCTCTGCTACGGGCAGTTCTTGCGGACATACAGGCGTAAAGGTGTTTTGTGCGTCAATGTCAAAGGATGCAATAAATTTTTTATCAGGCAGATTCATGTAAAGTCCTTCTTTCTTGTTAGTTTTTCTTCATTATAATACATGGCAGAATAAGTGTAAAGTGTACTTTTGCTAATACTTATGGCTCTTGTTATTACAGTTTGGCAACTTATATATAAAAAATTTGTTGATTTTGTGAAATTGTCTAAAAATTAGCACTCAAGGCTTGACAGTGCTAACAAAAGGTGGTATAACATAATCAACAAAAGAAAAGAGCTACTGAAACAAGTAAGCAACTCAATTCCGAGTAAAAAATCACATTGATACTTGCAGCATCAACATGAAAATGCAGACTACAAGCAAAATAATTGGAGGAATGACTTATGATGATGCCTAGTGTATTTGGTGAAAGCTTATTTGATGATTTGATGGATTTTCCGTTTGAAAAAGAGTTTTTTGGCCGCCGCAATCCGCTTTACGGCAAACATGCTAAAAATATCATGAAAACTGATATTAGAGAATGTGACAATGCTTATGAAATGGATATTGAATTGCCCGGCTTCAAAAAAGAAGACGTCAGCGCTAAACTGGAAAATGGTTATTTGACCATCAGCGCTGCCAAAGGCTTGGAAAAAGACGAAAAGACTGATAAAGATGTTTATATTCGCCGCGAGCGTTATGCCGGTCAATGCGCAAGAACCTTTTATATTGGTGAGGATATTCGCCAAGAGGATATAAAAGCTAAATTTGAGGACGGAATTTTGAAGGTTACCATTCCTAAAGTTGAGCATAAAGCTGTAGAAGCTAAAAAGTATATTGCTATTGAAGGTTAACTTATTGTTTCATCTTTCTATTCACCTTTTCCTTTAGAGGCTGTCGGTTATACCGGCAGCCTTTTTTGGTGCTTTATAAACTGAATTTGTGGAAGTAAGGCAGTTTTTCCCGTTTTACATTGACAAGTTAGGTTTAATGGCATATTCTATGATTATGAAGGTTTTAATTTTTTTACTAATAATTATGATGAATATTGCTGCAGGCTGTGGCGGTATGCAGAACGCAGACAAAGGCAAGCTGCAGGTGGCTGCCAGCTTTTATCCTATGGCAGAATTTGTGCAGGCCGTTGGCGGCGAGCACGTACAGGTAACAACTTTAGTTCCGGACGGTGCGGAGCCTCACGATTGGGAGCCGTCGCCGCGTGATTTGACTAAGCTTGGGCATGCGCAGGTTTTTGTTTATAACGGCATGGTGGAGCCTTGGGCGGAGCAAGCCTTGGAAGCTTTAAGCGAGCGCAAAATATTGCCTGTGGAGGCAGGCAGAGGACTGTTTGAGCGCGGCGGCAGGCAGGATCCCCACGTATGGGTTAGCCCTAAGCGCGCCATAATTGAAGTAGAGCGCATTACTGAAGCCTTGTGCGTGGCTGACGCAAAAAACGCAGCCGATTATAAGCGCAGCAGCAAAAATTATGTGGCGAAATTAGCGGCGCTAGATAAAGAATTGACGGCTATTGCAGGCACAGCGCCGAAAAAGGTTTTTGTGACTGCACATGCAGCTTTTGGACATTTAGCTGCTGATTACGGTCTGCGCCAGCTAAGCGTAGCGGGAATTTCTGCGGAAGCAGAGCCTACGCCTGCGGATATGCAGCGGCTGATTGCTACAGTAAAGCGGGAAAAGGTGCGCTATGTTTTTTTTGAAACGCTTACCGATCCTAAAATTGCCGCTTTGGTAGCGCAGGAGGCAGGCGCGCAGACAGCAGTGCTTGATCCGTTAGAGGGCTTGGACGAAGAGGGACGCAAGGCTGGCTTAGATTATCTCAAAATTATGGAGCAGAATATTGCTAACCTTAAAAAAGCGTTGAACGAATAAGGATATTATAATGGAAGCAAAAAATATTATTACTGTACGGGGACTGGGCTTTGACTATGGTGAGGGCTGGGTTTTTCACAAATTAGATTTAGATGTTGCCGAGGGAGATTTTGTGGCGGTTATCGGTGCCAACGGCGCGGGCAAAAGCACACTGCTAAAAATGCTGGCTAATGCTCTGCCGCCTACTGTCGGCGAAATATGCTATTATGGCCAGCCTATTGCCAGCTTCAAGGATTGGCATAAAATTGGTTATGTGGCGCAAAATCCTATGAAAATGCAGCGGGGCTTTCCTATCAGCGTGGAAGAAGTTGTCGCTTTAGGCTTATTAAAATCCGGCAGCTTGTGGCGGCGCTTTGGTAAGGAAGAAAAGCAGGCCGTAGAAAAGGCTTTGCATGATTTTCAGCTGACAGATTTGCGCAGCCGTAAGATTGGCGAGCTTAGCGGCGGCCAGCAGCAGCGGGTATTTTTGGCGCGGGCTATGGTGCACCGTCCGCAGATTTTGCTACTGGACGAGCCTGCTACCGGCATTGATACCGGCTCCAAAGCAGCCCTTTACGCTATGCTGAAAACTATTAACCGGGAGCAGAACGTGACTATTGTTATGATTTCTCACGATTTAGAACTGGCGGCGGACGCTGCTAAAAGCGCTTTATGTATCAATCACGGCATCTGCTTCCGCGGCGAAGTACACGCGGCGCTGCAGCATCATCATAAGCACGGTTATTTTTACAGATAGAGGAAAAGAAAATGCTGGAAATGTTAGAAATGGAATTTATGCAGCGGGCGTGGCTGGCAGGCCTGATTATGGCAGTTATCTGTCCGCTGATTGGCAGCTTTTTGGTGCTGCGACGTCAGTCCTTAATTGGTGACGGCTTAGGCCACATTGCTTTTGCCGGTGTAGCCGGAGGAGCTTTGTGTGGTTACAGCCCGGTTTTGAGCGCTGCCGCTGCGACGATTATCGGCGCGTTGGCGATTGAAAAGGTGCGCACGCGTCTTAGTGATGCGTCCGATATGGTGCTGGCGATTTTTTTTTACAGCGGTATGGGTTTGGCGGTTATTTTTATCGGCTTAAATAAAGACGGCGGTTTTAATTTAGGCAGTATCCTTTTCGGCAGCCTGATGACCGTCAGCAGCAAGGATTTATTGATTGTTACTGCCTTAGGCTGCTGCACGGTACTTTTTGTAATGCTTTTTTACAGACCCTTACAATATTTAACCTTTGACGAGGTTTCGGCTAAAGTTTCCGGTCTGCCGGTGGAGCGGCTGAATTTGCTGCTGGCTTTATTGACGGCGCTGACGGTAGCTTTATCCATGCGCATTGTAGGTTTGCTTTTAGTTTCTGCCATGATGGTTATTCCCGTGGCCTGCGCTTTGCAGACTGCACGCAGTTTTGCTACAACAATTATGCAAAGCATGCTTTACGGCTTACTAACAGTATTTTTAGGCTTGACTATTTCCTATTACGCTAATCTCGCACCCGGTGGTACCATAGTGCTGACGGGTACGGCGTTGTTCCTTTTGAGCAATGCAGTGGGCAGCAAACCGGCGCCCAAGCAGACGGCTCCCCATCGCTGCCGCATTTGCGAGGAAGAGGAGAAAAACCATGAGAGCTGATCTGCATATTCATACCACTGCTTCTGACGGAACGTGGACGCCTCAAGAATTGGTAGAGCAGGCGCTGCAAGTCGGCTTGGGCGTTTTTGCCGTTACGGATCATGACAGCGTGGCCAATGTGGCGGAAACTGCGGTTTTGGCTCAAGCCGCCGGTCTGAAATTTTTGCCTGCGGCGGAGATATGTTCGACGAAAGAGGATTTATCCTTTCATATTTTAGGCTACGGCATTGATATCAATAATAAGCATTTGCTGGAGCTTACGCGGCACAACGAAAATTTACTGCGGCAGAAGGATGTGGACAGCATAGCTTTGCTCAAACGCGACGGCTGGCCGGTGGACTGCGAAGAATTTGCCGCTTATGCTTATGACAGACGGCGCGGCGGCTGGGCGGCTTTGGCTTATTTGGAAGACAAGGGACTGTGCAGCGGCGTGAATGATTTTTTTCAGCGTATTTTTACTGCAGAGCACGACTTGGGCTTTCCGGAATTTCCGCCTATCAATCAGGTTGTGGATGCCATTCACGGCGCGGGCGGCATAGCAATCTGCGCCCATGCGGCCAGCGGCTTTCACGGACCCGGCTTGGAGCGGGTTATGGATTTACTGCGCACCGAGCCTTTGGACGGTTTTGAATGTTATCACAGCGGTCATAGCGAAGCGGGAACGCAGCGTTTATTGCGCCACTGTCAGAAACATAATTTATATATTACCGGCGGCAGCGACTGTCACGGAACCTTTGTTCCGGGGCGCGCCTTAGGAGTGCCTTATGTGGATACTTCTATGCTGAAGCTGGGAGATTTATTATAGGACGAAAAATAAGGAGGTAGTAACATGGAGAAGTCCAAGGTATATTTTACAGATTTTCGCACGGGTTACGGCGGCCTCAGTCTGCCAGCGAAGCTGCAGAAGCTGATGAAAAAAGCGGGTATTGAAAGTATTGATTTTAAGAAGCAATTTGTTGCCATTAAGCTGCACTTCGGCGAGTTGGGCAATCTTTCCTATCTGCGGCCTAACTACGCCAAGGCTGTGGCAGATTTAGTCAAGGAATTGGGCGGCAGACCTTTTTTGACCGACTGCAATACGCTGTATGTGGGCAGCCGCAAGCATGCTTTGGAGCACATGGATACCGCTTACGAAAATGGCTTTAATCCTTTAGCTACCAACTGTCACGTTATCATTGCCGACGGCCTTAAAGGTACGGACGAAGCGTATGTGCCGGTAAAAAACGGCGAATTGGTTAAGGAAGCAAAGATAGGCCGCGCAATTATGGATGCCGATATTGTTATTTCTTTGACGCATTTTAAAGGCCACGAAATGACTGGCTTTGGCGGCGCTATCAAAAATTTAGGCATGGGCGGCGGTTCCCGCGCAGGCAAAATGGAAATGCACAATGACGGCAAGCCTAAAGTTAATCAAAAGAAATGTATCGGCTGCGGACGCTGCGTAAAAATCTGCGCTCATGGAGCGCCTTCTATTACCGACCGCAAAGCAAGTATTGACGTTAATAAATGCGTAGGCTGCGGACGCTGCTTAGGCTTGTGCCCCATGGACGCCATTCATGCGCTTAACGACGCCAGCAAAGAAAATCTTAACAAAAAAATGGCTGAATACGCTCAGGCTATCTGCCAGGACCGTCCCAACTTCCATGTAAGCTTGATAGTGGACGTTTCTCCTTATTGCGATTGCCATGCCGAAAACGACGCGCCCATCGTGCCGAATATCGGTATGCTGGCTTCTTTTGACCCCGTTGCTTTGGACCAAGCCTGCGCTGATTTGGTAAATGCTGCACCTGCCATCGCCAATTCCGTTTTGGGCGAGCATTTGGCTGCCGACGCTGCCGGCTGCGCGGGACACGATCATTTTCATAATACTACTCCCGAATCAGAATGGAAAAGCTGCTTGGCTCATGCAGAAAAAATCGGCTTAGGCACCCGCGATTACGAATTGATTACCATGAAATAAAAACGGAATAAGTTTTTTAAAAGCCAAGAATTCTTTCCGAAGGTTTTAGAAAAAAGTTCGTTAAACGTTCGACTTTTTTGACGTCATGTGGTATTATATTACAGTAAAATAATAATGCTTATATTAGGAGGCTTTATCAATGCAAGAATACAAACCGTTCAAATCCGGCAAGGTTCGTGAAATGTATGACATCGGTGACAGCATCGTAATGGTAGCTACCGATCGTATTTCTGCGTTCGACGTTATCCTGAAAAATGATATTAAGAAAAAAGGTACTGTGCTCACTCAACTATCTAAGTTCTGGTTCGATTTTACTAAAGATATCGTGCCTAACCACATGCTTTCCGTTGATGTAGAGGATATGCCTGAATTTTTCCGCAAACCGGAATTTACCGGCAACAGCATGAAATGTAAAAAACTGGAAATGCTGCCCGTTGAGTGCATCGTGCGCGGTTACATTACCGGCAGCGGCTGGGCAAGCTACAAAGAATGCGGCGAAATCTGCGGTATTAAGCTGCCTGAAGGCTTGCAGGAATGCCAAAAACTGCCTGAAGTTTTGTTTACTCCCAGCACCAAGGCTGAAATCGGCGACCATGACGAAAACATCAGCGTAGAACGCAGCATTGAAATTTTAGAGAAGCTGTATCCCGGCCGCGGCAAAGAATACGCTTTGAAGCTGCGCGATTATACTATCGCTATTTACAAAAAATGTGCTGATTATGCTCTGTCCCGCGGCATTATTATTGCCGATACCAAATTTGAGTTTGGCTTGGACGAGAACGGCGAAGTAGTTTTAGGCGACGAAATGATTACTCCGGACTGCTCCCGCTTCTGGCCTTTGGAAGGCTATGAAGTTGGCCATGACCAGCCTTCTTATGACAAACAGTTTGTACGCAACTGGCTGAAAGAGAACCCCGGCGCAGGCTATGAGCTGCCGCAGGACGTTATCGACAAAACCATTGCTAAATACATTGAAGCATACGAGCTGTTGACCGGCGAAAAATTTGCTTTCTAATTTTTTAGCGAATTTGTAAAGATTGGCGCGCTTTTGCCAACCGGTAAAATTTTTACAAAAAAATATACAAAAACTGTTTACAAGAAATAGTTGATGTTGTATAATTTCACCATGAACAACAACGGTGTTGGGCGTTAGAGCTATCTGCCGTTGTTGTTTTTTATTTTTTAAATATTTATTCTGCTTCTGTCGCGTGACGAAAATATCGCCGGAGAAAAGAAAAAAGGCGATTCGCAGAAGCGGCCAATTGAGGGGACTTTTGGAAATGCTGAAGGCAGTAAGCACTGTCAGTGCAAGCCGCCAGCCGGTCGCGCGCAATAAAAAAACCCGCTTTGTCAGCGGGTATTTTTATTTTAAACAATCTTGCTCAAATTAAAGTCTTGCGTATCGCAGCTGACTAATTTGTAATTTACGCCTCGGCGCAGTCCTTCAAAGGTCTGCACATGATTTTCGCCGTGAATGTGGCCGTAAACGCAAAATTGCACGTTATATTCTTCTAAAAGATTAGTAAACAGCGTTTCTTCTTCCGGCGCAAACAGCGGCGGATAATGCAGCGCCGCAATAATTTTTTCCGGCTTTTGTTTGGCAGCCGCGTTTAAGGATAATTGTAAGCGGATGGCTTCGCGCTTATAAATTTTTTCGTCCTCCGCGGAAAAATTGTCCGAGGAAGGCAGTATCCAACCCCGCGTACCGCAGATGGCTGTGCTGCCAGCCATAATGCAACCGTTCTGCAAAAATTCAAAATCTGCGCCGTAAAGCTGCTGCATTTTTGCAAGGCTGGACCACCAATAATCATGATTGCCCCGCAGCAGCAGTTTGCGCCCGGGAAGCTGCGCCAGCCAGCCAAGGTCGTCAGCGGCGTTTTGCAGACCCATAGCCCAGCTGATGTCGCCGCAGATAATGACGGTATCTTCAGTCTGCACGGTTTGCAGCCAATTATTTTTTATTTTTTCCTTGTGTCCCAGCCAATGCTCGCCAAAAATTTCCATGGGTTTGCTTGGCGGTTCGCCTGACAAGTGCAGGTCACCGATGGCGTAAATATACATAAAAACCTCGTTTGTTTTATTTGTGCAAAAGCAATTCTTTAAGGTCTGCCATAGTAGCGGCATAATGGTCTGCGCCTGCTTCTGCCAATTCTCCGGGAGCGGCAAAACCAAAGCCTACGCCGATGCAGGCAATGCCGTTGGCGTGGGCTGCCAAAACATCTTCGCGGCGGTCGCCGATAAGCGCCACGTTAGCTTTTTTCTCCGGCGTATCAATATGCCATTTGCGCAGAGATTCGGCAACGACCAGCGCTTTATTATCGGTTTTGCCGTCCAAGGAACAGCCTGTAACGGCTTCTAAAAAATCATTAAAGCCAAAATGGTCGGCAATGCGCAGAGCAAAAACCTCCGGCTTGGCGGTGCACATTCCCAGTCTAAAGCCTGCAAGCTTCAATAAGCCTAACAGCTCCATCATACCGGGATAAACCTTGTTTTCCCAAATGCCGATATTGGTGTAACGTTCGCGGTACAGCTCCAAACCGCGTTCCGCTTGTTCGGGCGTAAAGCCAAAATATTTTATGTAGCTGGCGCGCAGGGGCGGGCCGATAAAAACCTCCAGCTTTTTCAAATCAGGTTCGTCAATACCCATTTCGTGCAGAGCGTGCTGCACACATTTGGTAATGCCTTCGGCAGAATTGGTTAAGGTGCCGTCTAAATCAAAAAGTAAATTTTGGTACATTTATAACTCCTTGTTTTAGGGATTTTTGATATTTTTGCAAAATACATCTTGATTATACCATATTTTTTTAAGAGGTGGTAAAATATCTTCAAAGGTTTATTTAGTGATATTTATTTTGTGAGGAGGATTTGTGATGACAGTAAAGCTTTTTGAAAATAACTCTTTGCTCAAAGAATGTGAAGCAGTTGTAACTGCTTGTACCGAAAAGAATGGTAAATTTTTAGTAGAATTAGATCAAACAGTATTCTTTCCCGAAGGCGGCGGGCAGCTCAGCGACCGCGGTAAGCTTAATGCTGTTATAGTAGAGCATGTGTCGGAAAAAGAAGGTCATATTTATCATGAGTGCAGCGCGCCGTTGGCGGTGGGAACTGCCGTCAAAGCGGTTTTGGATTGGCCGGTGCGCTTGGACAGAATGCAGCAGCATTTAGGCGAGCATATTTTGTCTTTCGCCTGCTGGAAGCTTTTTGAAGCTAATAATGTAGGCTTCCACATGAACGAGGACAGCGTTTTTATTGATTTGGATAAAGAGCTGACGGAAGCGGAACTTTTGCAGGCGGAGCTGTTTACCAACGAAATTATTTGGGAAAACCGTCCCGTAACCATTACTTATATGGATAGTACGGAAGCAGTCAAACTCAAGGATAAAATGCGCAAGTTCAATAGCAAGCTTACGGGACTGCTGCGTATTGTCAGCGTGGAAAACGCCGACGTCTGCACTTGCTGCGGCACTCATCCTCCCTATACGGGGATGATTGGCAGCGTAAAAATTATTCGTCACGAAAAGCATAAAAACGGCTGCCGCGTAGAATTTCTCTGCGGCCGCAGAGCGCTGCTCGATGCGGATAAAAAGAACAGCGTTTTGCTGAACGTAGCGGCACATCTTTCTACTAAGCCGGAGCTGGTGCCGGAGCATGTTGCTAAGCTAAAAGAAGATATGCAGTCCCAGCTGGACGCTGTGAAAAATAAACTGTTGGCTATGAACGAAAAAAATCTGACGGAGCTTTTAAACATTGCGCCGGTGAACAGTGACGGCGTAAAAATTGTGGCTTGGCCCTTGGATGGTTTTGATGCCAAGGATATTAAGACGTTCATTCCCAAAGTTACAGTTAATGAAAATGTTTTAGGAATTTTGGTAGCAGCTGAGCCTGAACGTATCAGTTATGCTGCCGTAGCTGGCGTCAATACTAATGTGGATTGCCGCGCCGTAATGCAGGAGCTTAATAAAGCCTTTGGCGGACGCGGCGGCGGTAAGAGCGATTGCGCTCAAGGCGGCAGCGATTTCTGTGCCGATTGGGAAGCAAAATTAGCCGCCGTAGCAGCTAAGCTGGCGCAGTAAAAAATTTACCAAGCAGTTTAGTTTTCGCCCGCAGCCATAGCTTGCAATTCTTCGATATATTCGTTTTCTGTAAGCACGTAAATAAAGTCTCCGGCCATCAGACGGGTATCGCCGGTGGGAATTAGCTGTTCTTCACCACGCTTAACGTCTACCAAAAGAGTATGATGAGGCCACTTGATATCCTTAATAAATTTGTTGGCGATGAAACTGCCGCTGCAAATGGCGATTTCCACCACGTTGCGCTGTTCCAAGGCTGCCGGTGCAGGCTTATCCTTTTGCAGCATCCGGTTTAAAAGCTCCTCGTAAATTGGCTTGGAACGGCAAAGCTCGGCAATAACAAAAGCAACCATGGCAGCAATAGCAAGAGAAAGCAGCTGCTGGTAGGAAGCGGTCATTTCCATAATCAGCACTGTGCCGGTAATAGGCGCGCGTACAGAGGAAGAAAAGAGCGCCGCCATAGCGATAACAACGATATTGGCCGCATAAATTGGCTCAATAATTTGCAGACTGATAAGTACGTTGGCGCAGATACTGCCGCTTAAAGCGCCGATAACCAGCATGGGCAGAAAGAAGCCGCCGGGAACGCCGCAGCCGTAGCTGATCAGCGTAAACAGCAGCTTACCGGCTAAGAAAAGCAGTAAAAGCTGCAAGGAAACGGGCGTTTTGGCGACGTGGTTAATAAGATTATTGCCGCCGCCCAATACCTCCGGCAGATAAAAGCCCAGTACACCGGCAGTCATTAAAGCGAAGATGATTTTGTGCAGCTGACTTTTAAAAATCGGCAAGCTATAAAAACGGCCGATATTCAGCAGACCTTTGTTGAAAATTACACCGGCAAGACCGGCAACTAAAGCGACGAGAATGACAATGCCATAATAATTTAGCGGCAGTAATTGTAAATCGGGAATATCAAAAACCGTGTCTCTGCCAAAAAGCGCGCGGGAAATTACTGTAGCAGTCATGGCGGCGGCCATGGAAGGCAGCAGTACCATAATGGAAAAATTGCGGTGCAGCTCTTCCAAAGCGAAAATAACGCCTGCCAACGGAGCATTAAAAGCAGCGGCTAAACCGGCGCTGGCTCCGCTGGTCATAAGATAGCGTTCTTCCATGCGGGTGCGTCCTAAAAGGCGGCTGATGCCTTGGGCGGACACTGCGCCTAATTGAATGGACGGACCCTCGCGGCCTAAAGAAAGACCGGCGCCGATACCTAAAATTCCCGCCGTAAGCTTAACCCACATAATATGAAACCACCGCATTTTTATTAAACCCAAAAGCGCGCCCTTAACTTGAGGAATACCGCTGCCTGCGGCCATTGGCTCGTAGCGTGTCAGCTTGTAGAGCACGGCGGCAATTAAGAGCACGGCGGCAATTAAGAGCAGTGCGGCAAACCAATAGGCAGAGCTGCTCCAATCGCGCAGAGCCAGCTCGTGATAAAGCTGTCCGCGCCAGTTTTCCGCTTCCGTCAGTCCCCAACGAAAGAGGCTGATGACTAAACCGGCAAAAACACCTGTCAAAATTCCCTCTAAAAAGAGGCGCAGACGAAAATTGTGCCAGTCGCTGATAGATTTATATGTTCCCATGATTTGTTTTCTGTCGTTCATTTTCTTCGCTCCAAAACTTTTTTCTATATTATACCACAAGGAGAAATGCTTCGCTAAGCGCTGCGTTCGCGGTTTGACAATCGCTAAGCATTTACATTATACCGCAAGGGTATATGTTCTACTAAGCTCTGCGTTCGCCTACGGCTCCGCAATCGCTAAGTATTCACATTATAACATAATCAGCGTATAAAAAAGGCAGTCCACCGAAGTGAACTGCCTTAAATTTTTTAGCTTGTTAATTAAGCGTTGGCTCCCTTATCATAGTCCGGATCAAATTTAGGATTCAAATAATTTTGGAACAGCCAAGCCAAGACAGCGCCGGAAATATTGTGCCAAGCGGAGAAGACAGCGCCGGGAACGGTAGCGGCAGGCATAGCAGCAAAATGTGCTTTGGCTAAGCCGGTTGCCAGACCGGAGTTTTGCATACCAACTTCAACGGAAAGAGCAATAGCTTTTTTCCAGCTCATACCGCAAAGGCGGGCCAAACCGAAGCCTAAAGCATAGCCGCAGCAGTTGTGCAGAATTACGACCAGCATAATCAAACCGGAGGTTTTTAAAATTAAATCGCGGCTGGCACCGATAACGCCGGCGATAATTAAAGAAATTGCGATACTGGAAATTGCAGGCAGATAATCGGTAGCAGTAGCTGCCAAACGCGGTAGGAAGGCTTTAACTGCCAAGCCTAAGCAAATGGGCAGAATAACAATCTGCACGATGGAGAAAAACATGCCGACAGGGTCAAAAGCAATTTTTTGGCCGATAATCATGTAAGTAATAAACGGCGTTAAAATAGGAGATAACACAGTAGAAACGCTGGTCATGGTTACGGAAAGTGCAACGTCACCCTTGGACATAAAGGTGATTACGTTGGAGGAGGTGCCGCCTGGGCAGGTACCAACGAGCACAACGCCTGCGGTCAGGGCAGGGTCGAGACCAAAAGCAGTAGCTAAAATATAAGCTAAGCCGGGCATAATTAAAAATTGCGCGCAAGCGCCAATAAGCACATCTACAGGACGTTTAAGAACTAAAGCAAAATCCTTTAAATCCAAGGTGGTGCCCATACCAAACATAACGATACCTAAGAGGCAGCTAAGCACGCTGATACCGCCAACCTTTCCCAATACCCACAAAAAATTTTGCGGCATGGTCATACCGAGGATCAGGAAGATAATGGCGATAATGCCAAAAAACTTACCGATCATTGCACAAATCTGTTTCATAAAAATAACCTCTTTCCCTTAAAAAATAATTGCGGGGGAATTTCCCCTTTGGAAAAAACCGCGCCAGGCAGCGCGTTTTTCCTTTCTAATAAGTGCCCTTATTATAGCAAAGAAGCGCCGATAAATAAAGAGATTGCGGCAAAACCTGCCAAGCTTTTTATATAGCGGATGAAATGTGTTATAATAGTTATAAAACAGCAGAAAATTTGATGGAGGGACGCTCGTTGTATACTATAAGCAGGGATTATAGGAAAGAAATTATTATAGAAAAATCACGGTTTATCTGCACACTGAAAAAGGTTGCCAGCGAAACGGAAGCGCAGGATTTTATTAAAGCGATAAAAAAAGAATTTTGGGACGCTACTCATAATTGCTCTGCTTATATTGTGGACGATTTGGCGCAACGTTCCAGTGACGACGGCGAGCCTAGCGGAACAGCAGGCATTCCCATGCTGGAAGTGCTGCGGAAAAATCAGCTGGTGGGTACGGCGGCGGTAGTAACGCGGTATTTTGGTGGCATAAAACTGGGCGCTGGCGGCTTGGTACGCGCTTACAGCGGCAGCGTGGCCGGAGCTGTCAAGGAATGCGGCTTGGCAGAAAAAATTTTGATGAGCCGTTTTAGCTTTTTGTATGATGTGAACAGCGTAGGACGTATTTTGAATATTTTGTACCAACAGGAGCTTTTTGCCATTGCCGATGTGGAATATAATCTGCGGGCGAAGATAATTTTACAAATGCAGGACAGCAAAAAGGCCGAGGCCGAAGCTTGGCTGACGGAGCATTTGAATATGCCCGTAGAACTGGAATTGGAAGGCAGCGAATATGCCGAAGTGCCGGTGAAATAAAGCAGAGAAAAGTTTGGCGTTGCGAATTTAGATGCTGAAATTTTCATGCGCGTTAATATGTTTGACAAGTATCACGCTTAGATTTTTAAATAAGGCAGCAAAGCAGCGAAAAGCTTATCTAAAGCCGGATAAAGCCGCTCGCTTTCAATACCGGCGTAATTCATCAGCAGCGTGTGGCTGTTGTCGTCGCGTTTGCTGTGATAATAATCGGATAGAAATTTGATTTCTAAGCCGTGCTCCAAGGCTGTTTGACGCAGTGTACTGTCGCTGGCATCAGTAGCTAAATGCAGCAAAAAGTGCAGGCCGCTGTTTTCACCTTCAATTTTCAGTGCCGCAGCTGCCTCACAGTTTGTAAGATAGCGCACTAGTTCGTCCCGTTTACTGCGGTAATAGGTGCGCATGCGGTTGATATGACGCTCAAAATAACCGTCCTCAATAAATTTTGCTAAAGTAAACTGCTCAAAATTAGAAACGGTGCAGGAGTAAAAACCTAGCTTTTCGTAAAAAAGCGCGGACAAATGCAAAGGCAGCAGCATATAGCTGATGCGGAAGGTAGGCGCTAAGGTTTTAGAAAAGGTGTTAATGTAAATAACTTTTTCTTCATTATCTATGCTCTGTAAAGGCGGGATGGGCTTGCCGAAAAGACGAAATTCGCAGTCGTAATCATCTTCAATGATGTAGCGGCTGCTTTTTTTACTTGCCCAATGCAGCAGCTCGTAACGGCGGCTGATAGGCATAGTAATACCTGTGGGAAATTGGTGCGAGGGTGTAATATGCAAAATATCGGCGTCGCTGCTTTCTAAAACGTCGGCGCGAATACCTTGCTTATCCATGGGCAGATAACGGCAGCAAACGTCGTTGGTACGATAAATAGCCGCCAGCTGCGGATAGCCCGGATCTTCTAAAGCGTAAATATATTTACGTCCTAAAAGCTGCACAATTAAATTATACAGAGTCTGCGTACCGGAGCCGATAATAATTTGTTCCGGCAGCACATAGAGTCCGCGGAATTGATAAAGATGCTTGGCCAAGGCCTGCCGCAGCGGCAGTACGCCGCCAACGGCAGTATCGCTGATGAGAGCGTGTTCATTGGCGCTGGTCAGCGTATTGCGCAGCAGTCTGGCCCAAATATTATAAGGAAAGGTGTCGCTGGGAACACTGCCGGTGGCAAAGCTAAAGGCAACCGACTTAGAAACCGGTTTGAATTGCTGCTTTTGCGGCTGATAAGCTGGCTGACGCGCAGCCTTAGCAGCAGAAAAATTCTGCTGCTGTAATTGGGCAACGTAGTAGCCGCGCTTAGGCTCGGAATAAATATAACCTTCTACTAAAAGCTGCGCGTAAGCGTTCTCTACCGTAATCAGGCTGATGCCAAGATTTTTCGCTAGTGTACGCTTGGATGGCAGCTTTTCTTTCGCCTTTAAGGTACCTGCTGCAATATCCTTTTTTATACATTTATAAAGATGCGTATACATGCTTTCGCCTTGCAGATCGGCAAAGCTATAAGTAAGCATAATTTTATCCTCCAAACTAACAATATCTAAATGAGAAAAATTTAGCAAATGAATATATTCAGATAGCTTTATCATACTACTTATCAGCGGTGAGGTAAAGGGAAAAGAAGAGAGTAGTTAGTTTAATTAAAGTAATAAAAAGCACTTTAATTTACTCCTCAAATATGCGACAAAACCGTGAAAAATTTTTTCAAAAAAGCTATTGACAAAAATAAAAGCGTAATATAAAATACAGGTATCGAGAGAATTTGAGCATATTGAAATTACAATAAGTTCTATAAATTGCATATTAAAATTTGAGAGACTGAGAGAATATGATTTATTCTGTCAGTCTTTTTTGTTTTTTAAGATATGCAATATTTGTACGAGAGTGTTCTTGTTTTCTATGAGAACAACAATTAAAAATTAGCTAAGGTGCCTATTATATAGGGTAAATTAGAGAAAGCAGTGTAAATCTGCTACGGTCACGCCACTGTGAAATTTCTTAAATATGTTTGAGGGGATTAAGTCAGATCGCAGCCTTAGTTAAGTTATATATTTCTGCGAGAGACGGAGTGTATACGAGTAGTTTGCCTATGTGTAAGTATACTTGTATCCTTTTCTGTCAACGCAGAAAAGGATATTTTTATTTACACTGGTGTCCGGAAACCGATGTGAATAACAATATCCGCTTAAATAAAAATAAAGAGTCTTCATAAATGAAGAAAATGAAAGGAGATCTAATTATGAGCGTTGAACTTTATGCGTTATTTTCTTACGCATTCACTGCAGCAATTGCTCTTGTTATGATTGGTGCTGTAGTACTGCTCAACAAGATTATGGGTGGTAATGATGAAGGAGGTATGGAATAATTATGGATTCTGGAATTATTGCACAATTATTCCCTGGTATTGCATCTTTGATGGTACAGGATACTACCATTGCGATTGCTAGAATTGCACTTATTGTTTTTGGTTTTGTTTTAGCTTATTTGGGCTTTAAGCGTGTATTGGAGCCTTTGATTATGGTTCCTATGGGCGTTGGTATGATTTGTATCAACTGCGGCGTTTTGTTCTTGGATGGCGGTAAAACAGGTACCTTGTTCTTGGACCCGTTGATTTCTGATCCTGCGGCCTTGGTTGATATAATGCAGATTAATTTCCTGCAGCCAATTTATAATTTAACTTTTAGTAACAGCTTGGTTGCTTGTGTAGTATTTATGGGTGTTGGCGCAATGTGCGAGATTGGCTTTATTTTAGCTAATCCCTGGACTTCCATCATCATTGCAATCTTTGCTGAGTGTGGTACCTTCGTAACTTTGGTTCTTGGCGTACATCTTGGCTTAACTCCTCCCGAAGCTGCTGCGGTTGCTTCTATCGGCGGCGCTGACGGTCCGATGGTTCTGTTTACCTCTTTGATGCTGGCTCCGCATCTGTTTGTACCTATTTCTGTAATCGCTTATCTGTATTTGTCCTTGACCTATGCAGGCTATCCTTGGCTGCTGAAATTGATGGTACCTAAAGCTTTGCGCGGCAAAGATATTATGTACTATGCTCCTGAGGTTCCTAAAGCTAAAAAATTCATTTTCATTTTAGTATGCTGCGCACTGCTTTGCTTGCTGCTGCCAATGGCTGCTCCGCTGATTATGTCCTTCTTCTTAGGTATGGCTATTAAAGAAGCAGAGATCGTTCCTTATCAGGATTTGATTGAAAGCACTTTGTTGTATATGGGTACCTTGATGCTGGGCCTTTTGCTGGGTACCTTGTGCGAAGCTTCTACTTTGCTGAATCCTAAGGTTGCTCCGCTGATTGTGTTGGGCGTTTTAGCTTTGACCGTATCTGGTGCTGTAGGCGTTTTGGGCGGCTATGTAGTTTACTGGTTCAAGAAAGGCGATTTCAACCCTGTTGTTGGTATTGCCGGCGTTTCCTGCGTACCTACCACTGCTAAGATTGCTCAGCATGCTGCTGAAGACGAAGATCCGTTTTCTGTTGTAATGCCTGTAGCAATGGGCGCTAACATTGGCGGCGTTATCGTATCTGCTATCGCCTGCGGCGTATTTATTGCTACAATTGGTATGGTAAAATAAATCTAGACAATAATTAATTTTATTGCTAGAATATAAAAAGCAAAAAACTTTTGAGGCTTAATCATGAAAATACAGCTCAAACAATTTGATGTTTTACAATCAACTAATGTTACCGCTGTAGCCTTTGCAAAAGACGGCGCTCCCGAAGGTACTGTGATAGTTGCGGAACGGCAGAATGGCGGACGAGGAAGAAGAAATCGTGTTTGGGATTCTCCTTTAGGTGGACTTTGGTTCACTGTTATTCTGCGGCCGCACATAGATCCGCAATATGTTGCTCAAGTTACTTTATTAGCCGGTGTTGCTGTTGCTCAAGCGTTGCGCCAAATTTATCAAACTGACGAAATTACAATAAAATGGCCTAATGACCTATTATTGAGGGGCAAAAAAGTTTGTGGAATACTCTCCGAAATGCAGCTTGATGAAAATGGCGCAATAGATTATGCTATTGTTGGTATAGGCATTAACGTAGCTTTAAATCCGGAGGATTTAAAAGGAATAGCTGCTTCCCTCAATGCAAGCTTTAACAAAAATTATACTTGTGGATATGTACTTGATAATATTTTGCGAGAGTTTGATTTTCTCTATCAGCAATGGCTGATAAAGGGTGCGAACATTGTTATCAGTCTGTGGAAAAAGCTTAATTGTACTTTAGGCAAACAGGTTTTGGTTAAAGACAATGATGAAGTTATTTTTTCCGGCGAGGTTATTTCTATCGACGAAACAGGTGCGATTATTGTTCGCAGTAAAGAAGGAGAGCTGCAGAGCTTTGACTTTGGCGAAATAAGTATTCGTTAATTGAGTGAAGGAGTGAGAGAGTATGGCTGTGGGGTTTATGGGAAACAGCATCAAAAGTGCTGGATCCGCAGCAATGTTATTATCTTTAACACAAACCCTTTATGATGAAGGCGTAGTTAAGGATTTAGTTGCTAAAAGCGGATTTAAAGCAGTGGTGACAGAGGTTGGCGGTAAAACAACATATGATGATTTTAATGAGAAAATTAATCGAGCTGTAATTGGTGCTTGTTTAAATTCAAGCATCATCAATAAAACGAGTAACGAAGTCCATGCGCTTATCCATGCTACGGAAGAAGCGAAAAAAGGGATTTTAGTTAGCGTGAATACCAGCGCTAGCTTAGCTCTAAAAATAGCTGTAGTAAGAGATGAGCATTGGATAGCAGTTGCTTTGTTTGGTAAATCAGCACTGCATTATATGACAAATCATGAACGTGCAGGGTTGGGAGTAATGCATATATAGTCAAACAATTAAAAAGTGGTGATATGAGAGAGCGAGAGCAGAGGCATACGTCTGCTTGATGCTCTCTCTTTTTGTTTGACTAAAATATATGGTTTTTATTCAGAAAGGAGAGACCGTAATGGAGTTCAAAAAAGTTACCCGTGAGTGGGACACTCTCAAAAAGGACGCAATGGAGCGTGCTCAAAACGCCGCTCACTTGGTCAAGGAAGGAAAAATCGTTGATGCCAAAGATACTGTTGCTCTGTTAGAAGCAGTTATTAAACCTTTTGACAAGGTAAATATCGAAGGCAACAACCAAAAGCAGGCTGACTTTTTAGCAAAATGCTTGTGTCAGGTTGACCCTGCCAAGATCCATGATTTGCACATGGTTCAATCTGTATTGACCCTTCCGGAACACTTGGATGTATTTGAAAAAGGTATTGCTAAAAAACTGGATATGTCTTTCTCCGGACCGCAGGCTGGTCGTATCGCTCAATTCCTGCAGGAAGGCAAACTGGAGTTAGGCGCTATTCATACTTATTTGGAATTATATGGCCGTTATTTCCTGGATTTGACTCCGCGTGTTGCTTTAGTAGCTGCTACTATGGCTGATAGAGAAGGCAATTTGTTCACCGGCTTCAGCACTGAGGATACTCCGGCAATTGTTGAAGCAACTAAATTCCGTCAAGGTATTGTAATTGCACAGGTTAACAAAATTGTTGATAAACTGCCTCGCGTAGATATTCCTGCTGACTGGGTTGACTATGTAATCCAATCTCCGAAACCGTTCTATATTGAGCCCTTGTTTACTCGTGACCCTGCTTTGATTACCGATGCACAGGTATTGAAAGGCATGATGGCTATCAAAGGTATTTATGGCGAATATCAAGTAGAATCCATGAACCATGGTATTGGTTTTGATACTGCTGCTATCGAACTCTTGCTCCCGACTTATGGTGAAGAATTAGGCTTGAAAGGTAAAATTTGCAAGAACTTTATCCTGAATCCGCATCCGACTTTGATTCCCGCTATTGAAACCGGTTGGGTAGAATCCGTACACTGCTTCGGCGGCGAGCTGGGCATGGAAGATTATGTAGCTGCCCGCAGCGATATTTTCTTTGTTGGTCCTGACGGTTCCATGCGTTCTAACCGTGCTTTCTCTCAAACTGCAGGCCATTATGCAATTGATATGTTCATTGGCGGCACCCTGCAAATTGACCCCTATGGCAACTCCTCTACCGCAACCGCTAACCGCGTAGCTGGTTTCGGCGGCGCTCCGAACATGGGCTGCGATCCTAAAGGCCGTCGTCATTCCTCCGGCGCTTGGCTGAAATGCGGCGAAGAATATGCTCTCAATAAAGAGCTGTGGGGACCTGTACGCCGCGGCAAACGCTTGGTTGTACAACTGGCAGAAACCTTCCGTGAAAAATTGGCTCCTGGCTTCGTAGAAGAGTTGGATGCCTTCAAACTGGCTAAGAACGCTAATCTGTCTATCGAGCCTGTAATGATTTATGGCGACGACCTGACCCATATCATTACTGAAGAAGGTATCGCTTATCTGCCGAAATGCCGCAACATGGCTGAACGTACTGCTGCTATCCGCGGTATTGCAGGCTTTACTGAAGTTGGTATGAAAGCCGATCCGAAGGAAACCAAACGTCTGCGTGAATTAGGCGTAATTAAGACTCCGCAAGACCTTGGCATTGATATGAGCAGAGCAAACCGCTCTATGCTGGCTGCTAAGAATGTTCATGATTTGGTTGAATGGTCTGGTGGTCTCTATAATCCGCCTGCAAAATTCAGAAACTGGTAATAGGAGGATAAGACAATGGCATTACTTAATCTTGAATTTGAATTTGAATCTGAAAATACCCAAACCATTAACCCTGAATGGTTTCACATGGGCGTAACCGGCAGCGGTGATATGGAAGTTATGTTCATTAAAAAAGATCTGGGCGGCAAAGTTGAAGCTAAAGTTTGTACTCCTGTAGTTGGCTTTGACGCTGTTTGGAAAAGTATGCTGAACAAGTTCGTTAACGATACCGGCGTTGGTAACATCGTTATTGAAATTAATGATGATAATGCTACTCCTATCGTAGTATATATGAGATTGCGTCAAGCTTTAGCAGAAGCAACGGCAAAGGAGGAAGAATAAGATGAAAAGTTGGAACGAGCTCGAAAAAAGCAGCTTCTTTGATGCTAATGCCCGCGAGCGTGCAGTTGGCATGTGCGATAAAGGCACCTTTACTGAATTATTGAATCCTCTGGATCGTTTTGAAAGCCCGCATCTGCCTGTACTTGGTACTGCAGTAGAATTTGATGACGGCACCGTAATCGGCGTAGGCTTGGTTGGCAAACATCCTCTGTTTGTAGTTTCTATGGAAGGTAAATTCATCGGCGGCGCTATCGGCGAAGTTAACGGCGCTAAAATGGTTAATACCCTGCGCTTGGCTTTGAAAGCAGCTAAAGATATTAAAGCTGCTCATCCGGATGAATATGATGCACGCCGTCCTATTGTAGCAATTTCTTTTGAAACCGGCGGTGTACGTCTGCACGAAGCAAACGCAGGCCTTTTGGCACATGCGGAGGTTATGGACGCTATTCAAGACTGCCGCCGCATTCTGCCGATTGTTGCCGTAGTTGGTTCTAAGGTTGGCTGCTTCGGCGGTATGGGCTTCGTAGCTGCTGCTACCGACGTTATCGTAATGAACGAACAAGGCCGTATCGGTCTGACCGGTCCTGAAGTTATTGAACAAGAAATGGGCAAGGACGAATTTGATGCTTCCAATAAAGCATTGGTATATCGTACTACCGGCGCTAAACATAAATACATTATCCAAGACTGCAACTATCTTGTAGAAGATGTTATTGGCGATTTCCATAAAACCTTGGCAGAGGTTGCCGATATTCCGATGGATAAAATTGAAGAAATGCGCCGCATCGGTTCCTTGAAGCTGGTACAAGAACAACAAGGCTTAGTAAAACTGGTTGGCGATATGCAGCCTAAAGATTCTATGGATTTGTGGAAATATTATGGTAATGAAGACCCTGCAGCACTTCCGGAAATGACTACTGAAGAATTCCTGAAGGTTGTTAAACGCAGAGTTCGTGCATAAAAGAAGGAGGTAAAGAACATGGATGAAATGGAAAACACTATGATTGGCCGCGGTCGCGACGCAATTGAAATGATTGTTGACGCTGGCTCCTTCGAAGAAAACAAAATTGGCAACGTTGAGGTTGATGCAGAATATGGTCCCGGCGCTGTAGTTGGTACTGCTAAGCTGGAAGATCAAACTGTAACCGTTATTGCTAATGACGCTTATGCTTTCAATGATCGCTTCCCTGTAGTATTTGGCGGCGTTATCGGTTTGGAAGAAGCTTATAAAATGGCTACTACCGTTTACCGCACCATGGAAGCTGACCAAGATAAACCCTTGGCTGAAAAACGCCCGATTGTTCTGATTGTTGACACCCCGGGCAACGGCCCCGGCAAAATGGAAGAAATTGCCGGTATGAACAAAGCAACCGGCTCTTATCAGCTGGCTTTGGCTGAAGCTCGTAAAGCAGGCCATCCTATTGTTGCAATGGTTATTGGCCGCGCAATCTCCGGCGCATTCCTGTGCCATGGCTTGCAGGCAGATGAAATTCTGGCTCTGTCCACCGATTTTGGCACCATGATTCACGTAATGCCTATTACTTCTATTTCCCGTATTACCAAAATGGATATTGAACGTCTGGAGGAACTCTCCAAGGTTAATCCGGTATTCGCTCCTGGTGTAAATTTCTTCTATAACCTTGGTGGTGTAAAAGAAATTGTTAATAAAGTAGAAGATATGCGCAGCGTAATCGCTAAGCACGTAAAAGAAGTACAAGAGCTGAAAGCCAACGGCGAAATTGAAAAGCTTGGTCCTTGGGGACGTGGCTTGGACGGTGATGCCCGCGGCGGTCGTGTAACCCGTCTGAAAGCTATGGCAAAGATGAACGAAGAGTTCGCTGCTGTTGCTGACAAATATATTAACGCTTAATTAGTTTAGAAAGGAAGGGGTCGTATGAAAGGAATGCTGGCAGAAATTGCCAATATGGTACAGGACTTTGGTTCCGCACCAACATTTGCTGAAATGCCTCGCAAGACATTGGCTGATAAAGGAATTGCAGGACCAACTGCAGCTCATACCATAGAAGAGGTTCATACTCCCCTTAACTTGGCTTATCTAACTTTTACCACAGGTTCGTCTGCCTTTCAGAATATCGTTGGTATAACCTTTGCGGAACTGCCGCAAAGAATAAAAGCCTCGATAACTGTACTAAAGCGGGCCGGTATTCAGCCTGGAGAGAAGGTTTTAGTTACTTATCCGCCTTTAGTTAATGTATTTTCCGGTGAGTCCTTTAAACAATATGGCTTGGAATGGCGCTTCTTAGTACGTTCCAGCAGAGATGCCTTTTTGGCAGCTCTTTACGAATTCCAGCCTAAAGCTGTAGTGGGAGAATCCTCTTTCATCAGAGCAGCGTTAGAGGATGCTAAGCATATGGGTGTTGCTGATGAATTGCCGCAGAATATTATTTTGCTCACTGCCGGTACACCGTTAGATTTGGAATTACTGCCGGTAGCCAAGGCTGTTTTGAACGCGCAGGTACATGATTTGTACGGCTGTCAGGAATTTGGTTGGCTGTGTATGGATGGTGTTCCCGTGCGTGAAGATGTAGAGCTGGTAAAACTGCCAACCGGCAGCGGACAGGAAATGTTTGAATTGGTTGTAGGCGGACTGCCTATGGGCGACAGCTTTCCTGTTTCTGCGAGCGGACATGTCTGCAATAAAGAAGGCAAGATTATTACCTATCGCCGAGAACGTACATATCCGGAATATGAAGTGATTGTTAAAGCAACAACGCTTACTTCTACAGTAACCTTAGGCAGAGTAGCAAGATCTATTTTAAGAATTAAGGGACGTATCGTAAAAATTAGTCCTCAGGTAATTACTAATGCTGAGCATACAGTATTAGAATTACGACCGGATTATATTAGTGCTGGTGTGCAGAAAGGTATCGTTATAGAAGGTCCATCAAAGACAAAATTCTTTGATGATATGGTTCAGGCTCAGTTAGATTATCAACAGAAAGCAAAGGCAGACCCAACATGGACAAAACGCAGTTAAATAGGCATGATTTAGTCTTTATATCGCAAACCGGAAAAGACAAAATATGGAAAGAACTTTCAGATAAATATCAGGGAGAAGAATTATCCATGGTACGAGATGTGTTTTTGGGAGATAATGATATCCCCGGATTTGTACGCCGCAGTGAAGAACGGCCTGAGGAAGTAGCTTTAGGCTTTGTTCATCCTCAGCGTATCAATGGCAATCGTATCCGTATAGCAGCTTTTACCGGAGCAGAAGATGTAGAGATTATAATGACGCCTTATGAGGTTCTGCAGCGTAAAGTGTTTACTGTTAAAGGAGCAACTCGCTGCATCGAAACCATCATAGCATTATATGCTTTAGCTGATGAGTTTGATTTGCAAATCGGCGTACTAGGTTCGGCTGCCTTAGAGCTGGCAACAGGCCTGCCCTATACGGATGAAGCTTCCGATGTTGATATCTTGCTTAAACCTGCTCCCTACAACCGACTTTTAGATTTTTATCGCACGGCTAAAGAAAATTTTAGCGATATACCCTTAGATTTTGAATTGGATTTACCTAATGGCTATGGGGTTAAGCTGGCTGAGGTATTTATGGATACCAAGACGTTGCTTGGTAAAAGTCTAGATAATGTAAGCATATTATATCGAAAAGATATAATGCAATATTTATTATAAAAAGGAGAAATAAATCATGGAAATTAAATCTCGTGTACCCGGTAAAATCGTTCGTTTTGAAAAACAAGTTGGCGATCAAGTAGCAGTTCGCGACGTATTGATTGTTATGGAAGCAATGAAAATGAAACAACTGGTACCTTCCCCGGTAGCAGGCGTAGTAAAAGAATATAAAGTACAACCCGGCGACCGTGTAAGC
>Ga0129309_1000037_pt1 | contig 126213 bp, 109 predicted proteins | sample L1105metagenome_FD_94439 | JGI IMG/M metagenome (GOLD analysis project Ga0129309, IMG submission 94439) | Ring-tailed lemur group fecal microbial communities from Wisconsin, USA - L1105 metagenome | ecosystem: Host-associated > Mammals > Digestive system > Large intestine > Fecal | place: USA...
AAATCCTCCTTTTGGTTATGTTTTCTTATCAATTACATTATACCAAATTAAGGAGGATTTTGCTTTTCTATTTTATATTTAATTCATCTTACATATTATTACATCGTTTTTCAGTGGTCTCGGACAGTGAACCTGTCCCCATGTCCTATTACTTTCATATGTAGCCTAAGTAATTACCTTAATAATATCACATATCTGAATTTTTTCACAAAATAAAAGAAGAGATTTCATTCCTTATATCCCTTCTTCTAAATCTCCACCTCTATATTAACTAAGCAAATCTTCATCATATCCTCTTTCCTTTAACACATGACTAACGCTATCTCTTATATCAGCTATCTATTTTACATTCACTCCTGATTTTTCAATTAACTTCCACTTGGTAATAGTCATATATACTTTATTCATATATTATTATCCTTCTTGATACACCTTAATTAAAAAAGTATATAAAAAGTACATATTTTTTTCATATCCTATACAGTTATTTTTTTGTTATAATCTAAATATTTATCTTCTTTTATCCGTATCAATGTAAATTCAAATTTATTTAGTAGCTTTCTCATTCCTTCTTTATCCTGCTTTACTCCCCTAATCTCTATATTTTTGATATTATTGGTTTCACAAAAACTGATAAACCAAGATATTATCTTAGAGCCAATTCCTTGATTCGGTTTCTTTAAATAGAACCAAGGAATTATTAAAGTTTCATTTTCAAATCTAAAGTTTATCTGCGTAAATTTATCTTCTGATATATTACCACCATCTTCTAATATTACAAAAGAGTCTTTACCCTTCTCATAGATATTAATATTAGGACTCAGTGCATCTTTCATATACTTTACTAATGTATCAAAGTATGATTTATTAAACAATTTAATGTCTCCTTTAAATTCTTTTATTTAAGTTAATAAAACACTACTTTCTTAAATATTAATAATTAATTCTTTTTCAAGCTTATCTAATATACCCATAATCACATCTACTTTTTCTACTATGCGTTTTTGTTCTGCAAGGGGAGGAAGGGGAATAGTTAGATTCATAATATAATCTTTACTTATTCTTTGTTGTCCTGCTGTTCCTGTATATGTTGCTACTCCTTCTTTTATAAATCTATCCGTCTTACAAATATTTAGTATATATTCTGGAAGTATTAATGCATTTACACTTCTGATTATATGCAATTCTGTAGTTCCTGCCCCTATTTCATTAACTAAGTTTCTCATAATAGCTGACTTTCTATTTTCAAAACAAGGGGTTATTTTGGCTATTGCAACATCATTTTCTGCAAAATGAGTAAATCCTCTCTTTATATCCTTCCATAATCTAGTCTCTGAAGTATGATTATTTCTAAAACCTTCATCTATTAATGCCATCGGAACAAATGAAGCTTCTTTGTTATCTTCAAATGAATTCCTTGGATTTATAATGGTAACTTCCCCCAACCTAACCCATTCCCAACTCCCAGGTATTTCAAAAGGCTTCTCTTCTTCTTCAATGGGTGGTAATTTCTTAGGTTTTCTTATCTTCTTTTCCTTTACTAACTTGTCCCTTTCTCCCCTAATCCTGTCTAAAAGTACAGATGCTGGTTCGTCTTCTGGATTTTGTTCTACTAATTTCCCTTGTATAGCTTCTTGTAACACCTGATTTCGTGTCAGATTTATAACTTCAAGTAACTCTTCCTTATTAGAATCAAGCTCATCTATTAAAGCAAATAATTCATCTACTTTTTCTACTATGCGTTTTTGCTCTGCAAGGGGAGGAAGAGGAATTAGGAGCATATCCCACTTAGATTTATTTATAATTGGAGTTGCTGTACCTGTAGCACTTTTTAATACACTATTATAAAAAAAATCGGAAATCATAAAGTAATACAAAATTTTATTGGATACTGCTTTATAAGGTGTAATTGTATTTATTTGTTGATTACATGACACATCTCTATCAGTGAAGTAACATTTCCCTATAGAACCACCTATACATACCATTAATACAGAGTTTTTTTCTATAAGCCTCCCTTTTAATAAACCCAATTCTGTTAAACTTTCATTATTATAGTCAACTCCCTTTTCTGAAATATCAGCAGGTTTAATAAAAGGAATAGTCCCATTAAAATATTCTGGATGCTTTGTTGATGGCGTAGTTCCCGTTTGGGTCAATCCTACTTCCCCCAACCTCACCCATTCCCACCCATCGGGTATCTCAAAAGGTTTCTCTTCTTCTTCAGTAGGTGCTAATTTCTTAGGTTTTTTTATCTTCTTTTCCCTTACTAACTTATCCCTTTCCTCCTTAATCCTCTGCACTAATGCAGATGCTGGTTCATCATTTTCATCCTGCTCCACCAACTTCCCCTGTATTGCCAGTTGAAGAATTTTATCTCTTAATCCTTGTATATCCATTCCTATTCTTCAACTCCTTTCAATACTTCTGAAAGTTGTCCTATTAATCTATTGATATTCTTTGATTTTGTGTCCATTATTGTTAATAGCTCATTTAAGCTATATTCTTTTTCTTCTTTGTTTAAATTAGGGTTCTTAAAATCTAAATTATAATTAGCTTTCTTTATTTCTTCTATGGTTACTAAATAAGCATTTATATCTTCTTTATCCCTATTATTCCACCAATCTTTTACTCCTTGTAAATGTTCTGTTTTAAATGGTCTTGTTTTAGTAAATCCATTTTTAATACCTTCTGGTAATGGTACTTGGTAGTAGTCTATTTTTTCCGTAGGCTTTGTCTTATCAAAGAATAATATATTAGTAGCAATAGATGTATATGGTGCAAATACTCCATTTGGCACTCTTACAATAGTATGAAGATTAAATTCGCTAAGTAGTTTTTCTTTTATGGCTACTTTTGCATTGTCATCTCCAAATAAGAATCCATCAGGAAGTATAACACCTACTCTACCTGTTTCTTTTAATCTATACATGATAAGTGTCATAAAAAGGTCTGCTGTTTCTGATGTTCTAAATTCTGTTGGAAAGTTGATTTGAATGCCAACTTCTTCTACTCCTCCAAATGGTGGATTCATGGCTATTACATCATATTTATCCTTTTCCCTGTAATCTCTTACATTGGTTGAAAAGGAATTATCTCTTAAAATATTTGGACTATCTACATCATGTAATAATAAGTTTGTCATACATAATAAGTGTGGAAGAGGCTTTTTCTCTATTCCAAATAATGAAGATTGAACTATTTTCCTATCTTCTACGGTTTTTATTTGATTTTCTAAATGTTTTAATGAAGATACTAAAAATCCTCCTGTACCCTCTCGTGTCAAGGGTATGATAAATATTTTAATGATTTTTGATTTAAAAATTAAATTGTATTATATAATTGAATCTTTATATTATGCTATAAGTTCAGATTCAATTTTTTCGGTTAAGCTAGCTAGCTTATTAATAATATATGAGTAATCTTCACTGGTCCTTTTAATAAGATATATTGGTGGAGTTTTCATATTAAATTCTTGACCTAAAACTCCTGTTACATTAGGTGAATTTCTATGAGTCATTTGATTCCTGTAATCAGATAAATATCGATGATTGCCCTTCCAAGTTTCATCTACCCAGTTATTCTTATAAGATAAGGTACTCCTTGACAGATACATGGAATAAAGCACCTTAGCATCTATTGATAGGCTTTTAAACGTTTCATCTTCAATAAGAACTATAGGTAAGCGGATAAACCTAAAGCTTTCAGCGTCTCTCCCATAGAAATAATCAAAATCCATTCACTTCACCTCATCTCAATAAAAAAAGACATCTAAAACTTCTCTTAATTAGGCTGATCTTATTGCAATAACGGATGCCTACTTTTAAAACAACCGATTTATTAATAAATATTGAAAATTTTTAGGAAGAATAAAGCGTTCTCTTGTGAAATTAGAGAACGCTTTATTACTTTAATTTACTGAAACAATTTGTAACTATTAAAAATTGAGATAAATTGTTCAATGGAATAATCAGTCAAATTTGTAAGCTTAGCATATTGCTTTGCTCTTCTGAATTGATTATTCGTAAATAAAGATTTGTATTCTTTATTTACCCATTTATACACAAATTTTTTATAGAGCGGATAATCTTTTTTAGCAATTAAAGGGTGATGACGTTTCAAAACAATTAACACAGAATCGACCTTTGGCTTAGGATGAAAGTAGCTTCGTGGTAGATTTTTAATGATCTTAATATCCAATTCAACAGCCAGTAATAATCCTAAAGCACGTTGTAAATTTTTCAGTCGCTTGGCGAACCCTTTTTCAACGATTAAATAACTATATTTTGCATTACTTTCAAAAGCAATCTTCCATACAATATCTGTACTGATATTGTATGGTATATTTCCAAATATTTTATAGTCAGTGTTTTTCGGAAAATCGAACTGCAAGAAATCCATCGTCAATACTTTAGAATTATTTGATGTTTCAATCTTTTGTTGAGAAATCCTTGCTAACTTTTCATCAATTTCAATCGCTAAAACAGATTGACTGATTAAGTCCAATTCTCTAGTGAAATGACCTTTACCTGCTCCAATCTCAATGATTTTGTCCTGTCCTGTAATGTTCGTATTTTTTAGTATATTTTTGACATGATTTTTAGATGTAATAAAATTTTGAGTGTCCTTTGGGTTTTTCTGGTTCATTATAACCTTCTCCTTGCCATTTTTTTCATTATGAATGAGATAAAGTAATATCTACTACTGCGATACTAGTGCACATACTTGAAACCTCCTTACGTAACTGATTATATCATTTCTGTTTACTTTTTAGAATAAAGCTCTATATGTAATTTTTGCACTTTCACCTTAAACTTATTTAAAATATCCCTTGTTGAATTTCTCTTATTTTCTTTCTTTTCATATCTTTCTATAGCTTTTTTAAAGGCTAGATCCATAGCCTTAGTATCTTTTGCCTGGAAGAATACAGAGTATAGTCCTGCCTCCTTATTCTTCATTACAGAAAACCTTACTCCATATCGGTTAAGTTGTTTTTTAAGTTCCTTGACTTCACCTTTTTGTAGTTCAATATTTTCAAGCTGACCTTTTTTAACCATATCCTTAAGTCTCCTTGAATTAGTCTTCCTTTTCTCACTAAGATAGTCAGCAAGTGGTTGGCTTTTTTCAGCTGCATCTTCCATAATCTTTTTAATTGCCTTAAAGATTGCTTTTGCTGAATACTCTGCAACCTTAATCTCAATATTTATAGCCTTATTATTGACTTCGTCATTTACCATGCAGGTAACCTCCTTTCTAGGGAAATAAAAAAAACGGCCCAGACTTTTATATCTGAACCACTAAGATTTATTAAAAGATTTCATGTATTGTTATAATATTAATTATTAACTAGCTCCTCTTTAAATATTTTTGTTAAATGATTTAATGAGTAGTTTACACGATTTGGTTTAAGCCAATCATCTAAAAACATAATAAGCTCTTCCTAAGATCTTAAAGCATCCTCTGCTATAGCATATATATAAAACCTTATTTAGTATCCATAGTTATATACTACCACCATTTCTTGTTTTACGTATTGATGTTTATCCCATGGTTCATTTTTTTGTACATATGGTGAAAACCTTTATAGATATAGGTTTTATCCATATTTAACTGATAATTGCACTTAAGCTCCTTTCAAATTTCACTTTGTTTCTGAAATAAATATCTCAGTCCTTCTTTGCTACTATCATTATCATTATTTCTAATATCATTAGTTATAGACTCACCATTATATATATCATAACCATAAGGCTCAGTAATAAAAATACCTTTCCCATTTGAGTAGGAAAGCAATTCTGCTTGATATGACTTCGATGTATCAACAGGTATCTTTCCACTTAAAGTTGTCTCCTCTCCCTTGGCTATTATATCTTCAATAGAAGCCCTCATCTTTCTAAGATCACTCATAACCCTTCCGCAGAAATCATTTGGAACTTGAACTGTATATTTTAAATAAGGTTCTAATATTTCAGTTCCTGCTTTTCGAAGAGCTTCCCAAAATACATATGGTGTTAAATTCCTAAAGTCAGAGGGGGTACTTACCGGGCTATAGTATAATCCGTAGTCAAAAGTTACCTTTAAGTCTGTAACTTCCCATCCATAAAGCCCTTCTTTACAAGCCTTCTCTACAGCATCTTTTACTGCATTTTGAAATGAATTATTTAAATATCCATAGGACACCTCTGTCTTATATAATAATCCTGACCCTATTGGTAGTGGTTCTATTGACAGTCCAATAGATGCCCAATAAGGATTTGGTGGAACCTCTATATGGATTACTGCTTTAGAGTTTCTCTTAGGTCGTTCTTTATATATTGTTTTCAATTCACCAAATCTAGCATCTATTTTGTATCGGCTTTTAAGTAGTGATTCTATTACTTCCATTTGAATATTTCCAAATAGCTTCAATATGATTTCTCCAGTATCTCCGTTAATTTCACAATCGAGAAATGGGTCTTCTTCAGTTAATTCAAATAGTGCTTCTATCAGTTTGCTTCTTTTGCTTAAATCACAAGGTTTAATTGATGCTCTCAATGCCGGTTGGGCTATCTTTATATCTAAAATCCCGTCATATTTCTTACCAATATAATCACCTATCTTCAGAGAATTAGCATTAGAAATAATAGCAATATCCCCACTATTAACCTGATCTACCTTCACAATTTCACCATTCATAATTGATTCCAGACTTTTTATCTTGAAAGTTTCTTCTGTGCCATTTATATAAACATCTTGACGTGTCCTTATATTCCCACTGAATACTCTTAAGAAAGTCATCTTTCTAGATTTTTCATCCCTATCAATCTTATAAACATACGCTGATAAAAGGTCTTCAGTATTATAGCTCTTGGTAGGAAGATATTTAGTAATGGCAAATAATAGCTCGTCAATTCCAATATTTTTTAAAGCCGAACCATGAAATACAGGATAAAGATTGCAGTTATTAATCTCATCCAAAAATACATCATTATATTCTTTTTCTGCAATGACATCGCCATTTATATATTTTTCTGCTAGATAATCATTTATATCCAGTAACTTCTCTATTATTTGACTTTGAATTACTTTATCATCCCTTACATTTGTCAATTCAAAATCACCTTTATCTTTTATTTTAACTGATTGCATTATTGCAAGATTAGAAGTTAATTTCTCCTGTATTTGAGTGTATATCTCATCCAAACATACTCCCTTTCGATCTATTTTATTCACAAATATAAGTGTTGGTATATTTAATTTCACTAAAGTATTAAAAATCACTTTAGTTTGGACTTGAATTCCTTCTTTTGCTGAAATTACTAAAATAGCTCCATCTAACACTTTCAGAGTTCGCTCAACTTCGGCTATGAAATCCATGTGCCCAGGTGTATCTATGATATTTACCTTTGTATCATTGTAATTAAATGAAACTGTAGACGCCCGTATAGTTATTCCCCTATCTCTTTCAAGTTCCATCGAATCCGTTGTCGTTGTAGCATTATCAACTCTTCCAATTTTATTAATCGCCCCACTTTTATATAATAAACCTTCTGTAACAGTTGTTTTACCTGCATCAACATGTGCTAATATTCCTATATTAATAATTTTCATTTTATACCTCCATAATTATATAAAAAATCCCCTGTGATAAAATACTCTCTTCACAGGGGAACTTATTTTTTATATAACTGCTTAAAGTAAATATGACATATACAATTCGATATAGCATAATCGTGCTATATCTTTAATCTGGTCAATGCCTTATAATACATAAAAATATAAATTTATTATTATGAGAATATTTTTAAATAAAAGTACAATTAACAAGCCATACAAATATTAACTAGTATGGAAAATGTACTTGTTCTATTTTATTAATAGTTATTTAAAAATACTATGCCTCATATGATAAAACTCCTTTAATTAATACTACATATTATAATATTTGTTTTTATTATATTTGTCAAGGAAGATTTGATCCCTGATAGTGTCAAGTTTTTGTTGGTGAAGGAATCCCTTTAATTTATAGACTTTTTAAAAAGTCTGTGTTTAACCACTGTTTCAACCATTTACCTGAACTTTTGTTTAATATTTCTATGTTTGTTCCACCATAATTATTATTATATGATGATTTCTTTGGTTTTGATACTTTTTCGTCTAGTTTTATTATTCTTGTTTCTTTATGTTTTTCTTTTCTTTTTTTCAGGTAGTATTTTTCTAAGTCGCCTCCGTTGTCTTGATATACTCGCATTCTTGACATTTTGTCCATGCCTTCTTCGCTCCATCCTAAGGGGCGTGAGCTTAGTCTACTGGATAGTATATGACTTACTTGGCCTTCTGCACTTATTTTTATTTCTGGATTTTTTATTTTATTTTTTATTCCTTGCCATTGATTTCTTAGGTATTTGTATGCGTTTGTTAGCTGAAGTGTAGTTTCTGTTGATTATTCCATATTTTTAAGTGCTTCTTTATATTGATGGTGATTTGTTGTCTTTATTGCTTCTTCTAATTTTTCTATTTCTAAGATATCTCCTGTTTCTAATAGATATCTATCTGTTATTAGTTTTATATATTTTGATAGGTGGTAGCTGTCTATTATATATTTGCTTTTGGGTATTATTTTTATTCCTGTTTTTATCCAGCTTGCTCCGTCTCCACCTATATAGATGGTTTTTACTTTGTCTATATCATAAGCCTGGTCCAGGTAGTCTAATACGTCATACCATATTTCTTCGGGATCCATTGTTCCTGTAAAGCTTCTTTTTTTTATTGTTTTTCTTCGTTTTTTTGATTCTTTTTCTTTTCCTTCATAGACGCTGATTAGTTTAATTTCTTTATTGCCTTTTGTTTGGGTGGCTACGTGATCTTCGTCTGCTTCTATGTAGACTTCTTCTATTTCTTTTCTTTCTGGAATTTCTAGTTCTAGGTTGTCTATCTTTTCTGTTTCTTTTATTATATTTAGTACTGATTGTCTACTTATTTTGCCGTCTGTCAAGATGTTTACTGCTTCTTGGTAACTCATTTTAGTTGAGTTTTTGTAAAGTTTTGATCTTAAGTTTGTTTCTATTCTTTGGCCTTTTTCTATATCTAAGAGATTGTCTAAAAGATAGATGTAGCTACCGTCTAATTTGTTTTTGTAGTAGGTTCTTTCATATTCTAGCTCCCCAAAACTACACAATATTTTTCTAGAAACTGCTCGTTTATGAATTGTATATTTTTCTCTTATTTCTGCTGATTCTCTTATTGTTTCTTCTAGTTCTTCTAATACATAATTTAGCATATTGCTTGTTACTTGTTTGCCTGTTATTGTTAGTTCTTCAACTATATCAGAAAAATCATATTTGTTGTTTAAGCTATTTATTAGTACTTTTTCTAATTTTTTTGCAATATTTGTTGTTATTTGTTGTATAATGTTATTCATAGGGACTCTCCTTTTAATGTTTTACTTGCTGTATGTGTTCTTAAAAACAGTATAACACATTGGGGATTCCCTATTTTTTATTTTCTTTTTTTACCAACAAATATTTTACACTAACACAAAAAATAATCCTAATAAAATATTTAATATAGGTATTTCTAATACAGAAAAAGAGAGCAACTATTAAGTCACCCTCTAAGTAATGAATTATTAATTTATTCATCATTTCTTTTTACTCTTAACCTATACACATATATTGATGGAATTAAACCAGATATAAATATTATTCCACTTGATATTAATGCATCTACAATGTCATAAGAATTGGTGTTACAGATAAAATATCCAATTACTACCGCTATAACTCCTAGAATTATTAAAGAAACAGCTAATCGATTCTTTGGGTTTTTTGTACTGTTTTCGTGATCAACGCTAATAGTCAAGTTTAAATATTGATTTACAATTCCAGTAATTAAGAATACTAACCATAGTGGATCACTTATAACTTTATCAAAACCAAATCTTATAAATTCATAGCCTAATATTGCTAGTATTCCAAGTGTTTGAACCATAAATACAATACGTAGGTTTTGTAAATTTTGCAATTTCAATCTTTCATCTTTAATTTTCTTCATTTTTACCTCTCTCCTTATCTATCCAAAATAGGTCATCTAATGATTTATTGACTGCATAACATATCTCTAAGCATAGATTAAGTGATGGATTATACTCACCTTTTTCTATTAAGCTAATAGTTTGACGTGTTACTTCTGCTTTATCAGCCAATTCTTGTTGAGTCATACCAGCCTCTAGTCGAGCTAATTTAACACTATTTATCATTTGTTTGCCTCCTTAGAATTATCGTAATATATATCTTCCATTTTGTCAAATATATATTACATTTTGAGGAGAGAGTTAGATACATTTATAATAAAAGAGGGAAACTAACTAGTCACCCTCCCTTTGCTACTTCCATATTATGTTCAACACTTCGTTTCCTTCACAGAATACTGAGTCTATATATTTTTCCATCAATTCTCTGGTAAGTTTAGTGTTGTCTATTACTTCTTTTTCTTCTTTTGCTTTTAGTATTTTTTCTTTTATTGCTTGTATCTCTTCATCTATCGAATTTTTAGAGTCAATGAATTTTTGTCTATTCATCTTGCCTAATTTATACTTTTCAAAATTTTGCATTTTTTTAGCTTCTAGATTTTCGATAGATTTTTCCATAGGTTTAACTTTTACTTTTTCATCCTTGATTGGATCTTCTAGACCATATTTTTCTTTTATTGCTTCAAATACCTGCTCTTCAAGGCTTCCTGCTCTTGAGTTCTTATGTTTTACATTATTACACTTACATATCCTACAAGTAAAATATGTGTGAACTCTTATGCTTCCATCTTTTCGTTTTCTTTTTGATTGAACACATCCTAAAATGTGATTGCAAGTTGGACATTTTGCAAAACCTTGTAGTGGAGATTTCTTTCTCCATTCATAATCGGTATTTTTACCTTTCATAAATAGGTTCTTCTCTTTAATCTTCTGAACTTTTTCAAAGTCTTCTCTAGAAATAATAGCTTCATGATTATTCTCAACTCTTCCCCATTCTTCTTTTGGTTTGAATTTAAAAGAAGATGGATTCAATACTGACTTATCTTGCATATTGAAAGTATAAGTTCCAGTGTAATTTTCATTCGCTAATACATCTATTACATTGCCATTAGTCCAAGTTGGTCTAGGCTTTTTCGCAGTTCTAATAATTGAATACTCAAAATCAAGATTGGTTAGTTCGCTCTTTCTTTTTGATGGTGTCGGAATTTTTTCCTCATTTAATATCTTAGCTATATTTCTTGAAGATATACCATCAAGTGCAAGTTTGAAAATCTTCTTTACTATCCAAGCTGTTTCTTCATCAACTATGATTTTGTGTCTATCATTAGGATCTTTCATGTATCCTAAAGGTGGACTCCAAGCTAAAAATTTTCCTTGTTTTTTAAGTGTAGTCATAGATGACTTTACCTTTTCAGAAATATCTTTTGTGTAGAAATCATATAATAGTCCCTTGAATTGAATATCTAAATCTGTTCCATTTCCTTTTTCTTTGTCACTATCATAGCCATCATTTATGGCGATAAATCTTACTCCTAGGAATGGAAATATATTTTCAAGATAATCTCCAAGTGTTATATAATCTCTCATAAATCTGGACAAATCTTTTACAATTATCGTCTGAATATTATTTTTCTTTACATCTTCCAGCATTCTTTGAAAGGCTGGTCTATTTTCATTTGTTCCAGAATATCCGTCATCAACATATTCTTCTCTTGTGAAGTTTTTAAATTCTTCATTCTTGTCGAGATAATCATTTAGATATGCTCTTTGATTTATGATACTTTCACTTTCATCAGTCTTTATCATATCTTCAACGGATAATCTAATATAAAGAGCAATCTTACTCATCGTCTGTTCCTCCTACCAAATTATCTATATTGAATTTAAAGACTATTTCAAATTCGTGTTTATCATAAACTATTATTTTTTCAATCAAGCTATGGATTAAATCACCTGGTAGCTTTTCCAAATTCTTTGAAGCATATAAATCATTTATCCATTTTATTGATTTTAATCTTTCTTTTTTGAGCTTTGATATATTAACTTCAATTGCTGAAATCTCGTTATCAAATGTAGACATATGACTTTGAGCAATCTCTCTTCTTAATAGATACTCATCTCTATCAACCTTACCTAAACTGTATTCTTCATAGGCTCTTTGAATGATATTTTCTTCATTTAGATTTTTTCTTTTAAGATTTTCAATGTCTTTCTTAAAAGTATCTATTGCGGTATTAAATCTAGCTTTAATTCGATTAACAAATTTTGTCTTGCTAGTTGCCTTCATAATAAACTCAGAAATCTTATCACTAATAGCCTGATCCAAATCTCTTTCCATAATGAATACTGATTTTTCGGGTTTTATACTTCCACTAAATCTCTCATTCTGAAATGAATAGTAAAGTCTATCTTTATTTTTACCATAGATACGAGTTCTTCTATTAAGTTCTTTGCCAGTATTATTGTTGATTACAAGACCTTTAAATCTGTTCTCATAGTCCCTATTTTCAAAATTGTGCATTGGCGAACTGAAAACATGATTTTTCTTTCTCTCTTGTCTTTCTCGTAAGATTCTTTCGTGAACTTCCTTAGAAATGATTGCTTCATGTGCATTCTCACAAATTATATACTGACTTTCGTCTACAAAATGTTGTTTAATTCCTTTTGCAAGATTTTGTTGCTTAACTCCTTGTACTAAAGTCCCCGTATAAGCTGGGTTTGTAAGCATTTTAGAAATTGTCCCTTTATTCCATTCAGGATCATCATCTTGTCTATAAACTCTCCCAGTTTTATAGTAAATCATTCCAGGAGCATAGCCTTTTTCATTAAAATGCTTTGCAACTTCATATTGGCTTTTGCCTTGAAGAGTTAAATCAAACATCTCTTCAACTATAAATCTAACATTTTCATCAATTACAAGCTTTTGACCTTCTTTAGATTTTTTAATCTTGTACCCGTAAGGTGGAACAGATCCAATAAAGTATCCGTTTCTTGCTCTATTGTGTTTTGAAGTCTTTATCTTAACTGAAATATCCTTAGCATACATATCGTTGATAATATTTTTAAGAGTAACCTCAAAAGATTTCTTTGAATCTGTTTCTTTGACTGTGTCCAATTTATCATTAACAGAAATAAATCTAACACCTAGAAATGGAAATACTTTATCAATCAATCTGCCCATTTCGAGATATTCTCTTCCAAGTCTTGATAAATCTCTGATAATGATGCAATTGATTCTTCTATCTCTAATGTCTTGCATCATATTCTGAAATGATGGTCTTTCAAAGTTTGTTCCACTATATTCATAGTCAGTATAAACTTCTAAAACATCTATATTTTCTTTTAATGCATATTCTTTACAAGACAGTATTTGAGTTTCTATTGAGTATGATTTTTCTCTCCACTCTTCTGTTCTTTCGTTAGATAGTCTTGTATAAATTCCGGCCTTAAAGACTTTTCTTTCTGTCTTTTCAATTTTCTTTTCAATATATCTTTTGGAAGTTCTTGCCATTACAAAACACCTCCAGCTAATTGCATTGGAGTCTTATTTTCAAGAGCATTTCCAAATACCTTATTTATTGAAATCAAATTTTTCTTTACTTCGGATTTACTTTCACTTTCTTCTTTTATAAGGTTCTTCAGTAAGTTAACTGTTTCCAAATTATTAAAGACAAAATTAATCTCATTATTTTCTCCGATTTCAATTCTATCTATAAATGATACAATTGTTAGTCTATTTAGACTGCTTAAATCAGTGGGAACAATTTCGGAAACCAAACTGTCCTTGTTTTTCATCTTTTCTTGCAAGTTGGCAAGTATATTTTTCTTTGTAGCAATTTGTTTCTCTATTTCCCTGATTTTAATAAGATAATTTTTTCTAAATCTTTCAAACTCTTCAGAAGTTATAAGCTCATCTTCTAAGTCCATATATAAAGATTGTCTAAGTCTTTCATACTTTCTCTTTTCTGAGTTTAAGCTTTCAAAGTCAATATTAAATGTAACTTTTGATACATCTAACTTATTAACTTGACTTAGTAATTCATTGTATTTTTTTAAATAATCTTTAAGTGCAAAAAGAGTCATATCAAGTAGATAGTCTTCTTTTATACTATGTCTTGTGCAATCTCCTTTGTTATTATAGTGAGAACAAATATAAAAAATATTATATCCATTCTTGGACTTAACCTTTCTTCTAACCATTGAAGATCCACAATCTTTGCAATAAAGCATTCCTGATAAAATATGTGGTATATCTGCTGATTGTTTTACATCTCGGAGCATCATCTTATTAGCCAAAGCATAAATGCTTTTTGAAATAATAGGCTTATGAGAGTCGTTTATTACAATCCAATCTTCTTCATTTACTTCTACTTCTCTCTTAGACTTGTAATTTAGTTTTCTAGTTTTTCCTTGTTCAAGCACTCCTATATAGACCTTATTTGTAATAATCCTATTGACCATTTTTGCGTCCCATTTAGAGTCTTTAACAATAAAACCAGTAGTATGATTATCGCCAGAATTTTCTTTATGCTTAGATGGTGTTACACAACCTATGCTATTTAAAAAATCTGCAATAGCCTTAGACGAATAACCGTCTATCTTCATATTGAAGATTCTTTCAATTATGTGCGAAACTTCTGTATCAACGACTAACTTATGTTTGTTTTTGCTATCCTTCTTATAACCAAAAGGAGCAAATGCACCAATAAATTCACCATTCTTTCTTTTAATTTCTTTTGAAGATTTAACCTTCATAGAAATATCCCTACAATAAGAATCATTAATAAAGTTTCTTATCGGAAGAATTAAGTGTGTATCGCTTACATCTGCATTTTCACTGTCATAGTTATCGTTTACGGATATAAATCTTATACCTTTTTCTGGAAATATCTTTTGAAGATATTTTCCTGATTCGATATAATCTCTCCCGAAACGGGATAAGTCCTTCACAATAATTGTTTTGAACTTCTTTTCTTTAAGATCTTGAATCATCTTCTTGAATTTTGGTCTGTCAAAATTAGATCCTGAAAAGCCATCATCTACATATTCAGCAACAACTTTAAAATCATTGTCCCTTGCATATGATTTGATAATCTGTCTTTGATTTGAAATAGAATTACTTTCTGTGCTATCTCCATCCTCTCTCGATAAACGAAGATACATACAAGCAAATTTTTCCATCACAAAACCTCCTTAATTTGTATTTGGGCAAATAGTCATTAAGGAGTTCTTCTACCACTTATATTTTACCGCACCCAAGTTTTTAAGTCAGCACCCCAGCTTATAGTCTTATACAAGCTCTACATAAATAAAGTTCTACAATATCTAGTAAGTCGAGTGACTCTTTATCACTTTGAGTGTAAGTAATTTTTTTAGAATAATCTTCTTTTGATATTTGCTCTTTAGGTTTACATTTCTTCTTTTCTTTTGTATTCATAGGTTTTACCTCACAATATAAAATTAAAGTTTTTTGACATTGACAAGTGCCTTGGATTAGCAACATAGGAATCTCACCTCCGCCTCTATTCAGGATGAGCCGGCTTCAACCTTAGAAGTATCATTATCCTCACTTTCTTCATAGCGAATAGGGTATCCCTCCCTATATTCAAACTCTTACTTATCGCTCCCTTTCTTCTTCCCTTGCTTTTAGCTTAGCAGTACTTGTTTTGCCGAATTATTCAGCAGAAAGATCTTGGCGGATAGGTTATTACGCTCCAAAAATGATTAATGTCTTGTCTTGGTCTATTCAATTGTTAAGGTTCAAAATTTATCGAGAGCTATTAATCTTTTTAAAATTTGACCATCAGAAAATACTTATCTTGATGAAACAAAATTGTTTAAAATTACCCTCTTATACTTAACAGTGAAAAGAAGTCTTTCTTGGTAACCAATTTTCAAAAATAAATTTGGTTAAATAAAAAGGTCCAATTCCCACTGCATAAATAACAGTGAAAATTAGACCCGTTTGGTAACTGCCATCTAAAAGTCTTCTAATATTTCCTTTAGTTTCTCTAAGACTTTATTACGCCTTTTAATAACGGCTGGATGAGAAATATTCAGTTTAGCAGCTACTTCTCTAATTGTTTCTTCTTTATAAAAAAGACTTTCTATCAAATCCCTTTCAACAGGGTTGAGTTTAGAAATAGCTCTTCTTACTTCTTCAATCATTTCCTTTGTTTCGATAATTTTTTCAACATCAAATTCCAGATCTTCTAAATTTTCTTCAAAATTACCATCATGATTATAGGAACAAAAAAAGAAACAGTTATTTAACCTGTCTCTTCTCATTTGATATTTTTCTTTATTCAATTCACTATGATAAGCAAGATATACTTCCTTGCTAACAACTACTTTCTTTCCTTCTACAAATAAATAATATTCTTTGTCCATTAATTTTTCCTCCTTGTTGACATGAATTTCTTTTGTTTGAAAATAAAATTCACACAAGGAGGGCTTCTAATTCTATGCATATATTCTCCTGGGCATAAAAAAAGACCGAAAGAAAATAAATTCTTTCAGTCAATAAATGCCAATATTAAATTTAGGTGCAGATCACCCATCATGGATATTATATATGCACTTAAGTACACATAAAATTCGTATATGGTACTTTTTTCATTCGGAAATAGTACGCAATAAGTTCGTCATAAATTAATTTCTTAGATGTTCATTATTTCTTCAATGCTACGACCGTCTTCAAGTTGGCTAATAGCAGTCGGTAAAGTATATCCCCAAATTATTACACCAACCAATGCAATTGCTTCCTTTTTTCTTTGATAATAAACAGTTCTCTCTAAAGATACGCTTCTCATACAAGCTTCATCAGTAATCTTTTTTTCAGCAATGTAGTAGTTATAAATAATCTTATGATAGATTTCTCCATATTCTGGATAAACTTTTAGCCTAACACAAGCATCATAAATTATTAAAAGCATAAGCTTACTATCCATTACATTGGAAACTCTATTATTAAACTTTTCTTCAACTTTTTCTGGAGCAAATGTAGAAAGATACAAGTAAGCAGATTCTGAAGTTGACCCATAGTTTTCTTTACTCTCAAACATCATAAAATTTGCCCTGCTATCTACTGCCCAGGTAACTTGTCTATATAAACTTAAAATAAGTTTTGCAGCTGAACTAATTTCTTCAAATTTCAAGTTGCTATCTGCATACATGTTCATTATATTCTTTAAAGTTTTACTTATTCTCAATCTAATCACCCCAATACAACTTATTTACAAACTTGAATGTTTGTGCTATAATATGAATATAAGTTCAGTTTGTATTATATCTCAAATTGAAAAATAATTCAAGCACTATTGTTCGTATTAAAAGTTATAAATGCACATTAGTACAGGAGGTTAAAGTTATGGCTTTTGCGAATAGATTAAAGGAATTTCGTGAAAAAGAAAAGTTAAGTCAAGCAGATTTTGCAAAAATGATAGGAATAAGTACAAGAACTCTTGTACATTATGAAGACGGAGAAAGATACCCAAGAGATGTCGAGGTTTACAAAAAAATAGCTGAAGTTATGGACTGTGATTACAATTATCTTCTAGAAGATAGTGACGAATTTTTAAATCGAGTTTATAACATGGGTGGCAAAAGAGAATTAGAAAAAGCTAGAGCATTAACAGAAGGTCTAAGCTCTTTATTTGCAGGTGGAGAAATATCTGATGAAGATAAAGACGCTGCTTTTGAAGCTATTACTCGTGCTTATTGGGAGGCGAAAAGAGAAAATAAGAAATATGGTCGTAAGAAAAAAGATTAGGTGATTATATGAGCATGAATCGCTATATATATGATAAGGTTAATCGACTTATAAAAAAATATAAGACACGAGATCCTATCGAATTAATAGAAGCTTTGAATATTAACCTAGTATATCTACCTGAAACAAAAATACTTTTAGGAATGTACCATTATATTCAAAGAAACAGATTTATTTTTATCAGTAGCAACACAAATTTTAATAGAAAAACTATATTAGCACATGAATTAGGTCACGATCAACTTCACAGAGATTATTGTATGAGTGGCGGAGCTTTTCATGACCAAACAGTATTAAACCCAACAAACAAATTTGAAACTGAAGCAAATATTTTTGCAGCTCATTTATTAATTAGTGATGAAGATGTCTTCGATAATATTAATGATCAAGTTTGTGATTATGAAATCGCTGGAAAGTTAGGTGTAGATATTAATTTACTAAATCTAAAAATTTCTGAGTTGGCAAAAATGGGCAAGTTTAATAAACCAATTAATGTTAATACACCTCAGGGAGATTTTCTCAAAAACTATCGTCCTGAACATGATAACTATTATTAGGAGACTCTATGGGAATTTTTATTGCAGGATATATTTTATTAATCCTTTCTGGAATAGTTTTCTACTATCTCATCTCTACCTACTCTGTAAAAATCTCAGCATTTTTGATTGATTTTATAGTTGTAGGTTTAGGATTTTATATATCCATAAAAGATAAACTAGATATCAAATTAGCTATTCCCATTTCAATTACAGTAGTAATAATTTATGGAATATTGCTAGTTTTAATAAATCAAAAGCTACCAAGGATTAGTAAACTTTTAAACTATATAATTGCTTTTATAGGATCATCAGTCGCCCTATGGTTGGCATTAGATTTTATAACAAGCACACTAACCGCTTTTAAGATAATCGGTCAAACTTATCATCAATTACCAATAACAAAAAATATGATGATAAATTCCTTTATACATTATGTAATTGTATTTTTGATTAGCATTCCAGTGTTTAAAGGTAGAATGAAATTTATACTTGGAGGAAATTATGAAACCAGTAAATATATCTGAACAACTTATGTTTAACACTGTAAGATTAGAAACTAAAGAAGGTTCAGGTACAGGATTTTTCTTCAATTTTATATTTGGAAATAGTTTTGTACCAATTTTAGTAACAAATAAACATGTAGTAAACTACAATCAATCAGAAACAGTCACTTTTTTCTTACATCTTAGAGAAGGAGAGGATAACAAAACGATAGAAAGTTATCCTATTACATTAGAAACAAATTGGATATTCCACTCAAATAAAGATTTATGTTTTTCATTTATGAATCAAGTTTTTGAAGAAGTAAAATCACAAACTGGAAAAGATGTATATTATATAGGAGCTGAGGAAAGTTTAATTCCAAATGAAGAAACTTTGAATGAACTTTCTGCACTTGAAGAAATAGTTATGGTCGGATACCCAATAGGATTATGGGATCAAATAAATAATTATCCTATTTTTAGAAAGGGCTATACTTCTTCTCACCCTTCATATGATTTTAATGAGAAAGGAATTGCTTTAGCTGATATAGCAGCATTTCCTGGATCTTCAGGTTCTCCAATTTATATCGTAAATGAAGGTAGTTATAAAAAGAAAAATGGCGGAATGGTTTTAGGACAAAGTAGAATAATATTTTTAGGAGTTTTGTTTGCTGGTCCAACTATAAATACTAATGGTGAAATAGTTGTTGTAGATATACCTACTCAACAGAGGATAATAAGCCAGACCTCGATAATGACAAATTTAGGCTACTATATTAAATCTAATGAATTGCTTGAATTTAAAAATATAATAGATGATATGCTAAAGAATGAGAATTAAATAAAAAATACGCTTAATGCTTATAACTTTAATAGCAAGCACAGTAAGTGTACGGACACTTACGAAAAAATTAATGGAGCAGACCTTTACGGAATGCTCCATTAATTTTTACCTTGTTAGGGAGAACCCTAAGACCCCGAAATATATTTTATAAAGGAGAATAAAATGGCAAATAGATTTAGAAATGAAAGAATAGAAATAAAACTAACTAAAGAAGAAAAAGAAGTTTTTGAAAAGAAAATGAAACTTGCAAATTGCAAAACAATGTCCCATTTTCTTAGAAAATGTGTATTAGAAAAAGAGATATATGTTGTAGATTTAGAACCATTTAGAAACCTACAATGGCTTCTTTCAAATGCAACAAATAACATAAACCAGATCGCCAAGGCTACTAATACAACTGGTGTTATTTACAAAAATGAAATTGAATCTATGAATAATCAGATAGAAAAATTATCAAGAGAAATATGGCAGATCCATTCCCTACTTCTAAATAAATCAAAAGAAAGTTCTGGTGATTAATATGGCAATTACAAAAATACATCCTATAAAATCAACTCTAAATTTAGCAATAGATTATATAACTAAGAGTGAAAAAACCGATGAAAAAATCTTGGTATCTTCATTCAAATGTCATCCATCTACTGCCCACATTCAATTTATGAAAACACGAGAAGATAATGATACTAAAGGTACAGTTTTAGCTAGACATTTAATCCAATCTTTCCTACCAGGAGAGGTTGATCCTATAAAAGCTCACGAAATTGGGATGGAATTATGTAAGAAAATTTTAAAAGAAGATTATGAATTTGTTCTTGCAACTCATATAGATAGAGGGCATATCCATAACCATATTATTTTTAATAACGTTAATTACAAGACTGGTAAATGCTACCAATCTAACAAAAAAACTTACCATAAAATCAGGTATCAAAGTGATGAATTATGTAAAGAAAATAAGCTTTCAGTAATTGATGAATATTATGAAGCTTACAAGAGAAAATATAAAACTGCTGGTAAATCTTGGTACGAATATGACCAAAACAAGAAAGGAAACTCTTGGAAATCTAAACTGCAATTTGATATAGATAGAATGATTAATAAATCTAACTCGTGGGAAGAATTTTTAGAAAATATGAAATCTCTTGATTATGAAATTAAGTTTGGTAAACACATTGCTTTTCGTCATAAAGATAAGCAAAGATTTACAAGAGCGAAGACTATCGGTGAAGATTATACCGAAGAGAAAATCAAAGAAAGAATAGATTTAGCTATCAAAAACAGAGCTAATCCTATTAAAAAAAGAGTAGGAAATGTTATTGATATATCTACTAATAAAAAAGCTCAATCCTCTAAAGGTTACGAAGTCTGGGCAAGAAAACATAATATCAAAACAATGGCTGATTCAATAATTAAACTTAGAGAGCAAGGAATTAATTCAATTACTCAACTCGACGACTTGATCAAAAAATCTGCTGATGATAGACAAGGTTTATTAGATAAAATAAAGAAAATTGAAACTGAAATGAAGAGTTTATCCCAAGATATGGAAAATATAAATACTATAAATAAGTATCGTGAAATCTATAAATACCATAAGAAAAATCCTAAAGATAAGCAATTTGCAGAGGAATATTATAGTGAACTTTCCGTCTATAAAATAGCCGCAAAAGAAATTTTAGAAAACTATAAAAAGCTTCCAAACACAAAAGAAATACTATCAAATCTCGATAAATTACAAGAAAAAAAGAACACCCTTATGCAAGAGTATTCTTTAAATAAAGAACAATTTTCTGACCTTGTTCAGTATAGGAAAAACTATGAAAATTATTATGGGAAGGAGGTGGAGAGGTAATATACTCCATCTCCTTGTTCTTTATATTTTTTTTATCACTACTGAAAGTAAAGATAAACATCTTTTATAAAAATACTCATAATGTAAATCATCAGTAATATCTATTTTGTTTTTTTCATGATGCCTTATACGATAGCTATTACCTATATCTGTTAATATTCTAAATTCATCATTAAACATTATTCTAATATCTGTATTCCCACAACTTAATTCATCAACTATTTTGTCAGCTGATTGTTTTTTATTTAATGTTGGATAATAGTATGTCTTCACTCTTTCAAAAGCATCCCAAAGCTTTTCAACAGCATACGAATATTTACCTTTAATATATAATTCTTCAGCAGTCCTAATTAACTCTTCTAATCCTATTTCATTAATTTTTAACTTTGGATCTAATAATAGCGTTTTACTTACAAGTGAATGTATTTCTCCCCCTATTAATTCCACATCGATATTATTTAATTTAAAGATAGTATTAATTTCAATCCCAAACTTCTCAGAGTTTGTGCTATGTCTACTAAAACTTTCAATAACATCAAATATCACAAATGGTGATGTTCCTTCTTGAAACTCGTTAAAACTATTTACATCTGTTAAATGTCCTTTATCATAACGTTTTGGTTTATAAAATTTATTAATATCGTCTAAAATAAGATCAGTACACGATTTTGTATAATTCCAATTAGTCTCATCAGTAAAATAAAATACTTCATCGTATTCTTCCATAACTTTGAACAACTTATGTCTAACTGAGTTAGGGATTTGAATACTAATTTTTCTTCTATGTATTAAATCTTTATTTCTTTCAGAAAAAGGAATGTACATATCAGGCCTTTTAATATATCTTCTCCAACTAAAAAGGTCTCTTCCAGATATCTTACTTAAAGCTACAAGTTCATATCCATCTTCCTTTAGCAATCTATTTATTTTGTCTAAATATATCTCCCAAGCTTGTCTTTCATCCCTTACTTCAGGGTGAAATACCTCACATAAAAAGTTCAAAATAAAACTATCATCACCATTTGTCAGATTAAATCTTTCATCTTCAAAAACCCAATCATCTGGATAATCTCCATTGTATGTGTGCATTGCTATCTCTTGTTCAGCATTTTCAAGTCTAGAATCTTTACTTTCCATTGAGTCAAGCCTGTATATTCTATTAAGAAAATCAACAATTTCAAATCGACCATAATATGGGTAGTATATAGTTTCTACTGTAAAACCATTATCTTCTTGTATTCCATTTTTAAATAAATCAATAATATCTCTTTTGGTAACTCCTGATATACTACCCAAATCAATTTCTCCTTCACTTTATTAGTAATTCAGTTACATTTCTTTAATTGCAGTTTTTATATGTTCTCTTTCTTCATCGAATAAGTCATACTTATCAAATAATTGTTTATCAATTTCATCAATAGACTTTGTCCAATCAATATCAGATTGATTGGTAAAATCTTGCATAGGTACAAACCTATATACAATTTGAGTTGTATTCTGAGAAGATTTGACTAACGAAACAAGGAATCTTAAAAACTTTGTCTTAATATATTTTTGTAAATTTTCTGCTTCTTCAAGTGTATCGAAATCCCCTATTGGAATTAATGAATCTGTACAAGCTGTTTTTCTGACTCCAATATATGGCTCTCCTATTACTCTCTTATCTGTATGAGGTGCTCCTGCTGACTTAGATATGAAAATCTTAAATCTGTTAAATAATTCAATATTTTTAGTAACCTTATCTTCAGTGATATATCTTATTTGATTTGCCTTACATCTTAACTCACAGGCTCCATCGAAAAATTCTTTTTCCGATACTTCGTCTACAGCACTTTGCTTTCCTATAATTCCAAATGCATTTCTCCCTTTAGTTATATTAGTAAGCGGACTAAATTTATCATTTTTAACCTTTTCTAAAATGTTAAATTGGTATTCATCTGTTAAAATAATATCCAGACCTTCTAAAAACAACTTTCTATTTGTACTAACAACTTTATCTTCAGAGTATTTAACGAATTTTAATGTTTCATTAATACTATTTTCAGATAAGAAATAACAAATGCCTCCTTTAATTTCTACATTATCAAAAACTTTACTCGTATCTTCATAGAAATGCATCTCAGAAATATTGCTTTTCTTTTTTAAATACTCCCTAAGCTTCAAAAATGATTTGTCCTGAGCGTCACCAGTAAACCATCTTGCAGGAATTATCAATGACGTATAATTTTTTGAAAGCCCCATACTTAGCATTACATAGCTAGGAAATAACTGCTTAGACAGTGATGAATTCGCTTGTTTATCACTTATACTTTTTTGATATGGTGGATTACCAATTACTGCTCCAAATTCCAATATATTCTCACCTTCCTTTATTTCATCTTTTAGCGTAATTGAACTAAATAATCTATCTTGCTTAAGCAAATTATTAATTTTTATATAGTCCAATTCTCCAGTTTCATCTTGTAATTCAATCAAATCATATGAGTTGAATTGAGTTGCAATATTATCCACATTTAGGTCAAGAATTTCATAAAATCGCCTTGTAAATTCATAGGCAATAGAAGAAGTTGGTATTGAATAAATCATATTTTTAACTTCATCATGTGAATATCCCAACTCTGATATTAAACGTTTATATAAAGCAACAGCATATTCCCCTGATTTACTCGCGATATCTAAGAGCTTATATTGATTTTTAAAACATTCTCTCAAGCCTTCTTCTGGTAATAACGAAACCATTTCCTCACATATTTTTGAAGGTGTAATTACTTCAGATTCAGACATGCGATTGAACTTTTTAATCGAAGTCATAGCTCTATCAAGAGGGGAAATACTTTCATCTGATGCAAGTCTCGAGATGTTTTGAACCTTGTAGTCTAAACTACTTCTCTTAAACGGATCCATTCTATCACTAATTTTTTGTAAAACATCAATATCTATATGCAAATTCTTAGCAATTCTTTTATTTTCAAAATTATTAATCGTATCCAAAATATTATCTAAGGAAGATACCTTATCCTTTGTTAAGAAAGAATAGAAAAGTAATCTTTGATAGTACGTCTTAATCTGACTTTCTAGCTTTTTAACTTCATCATCTGTTTTTGTTTCAGAATAGTTCTCAGTTTGCTTATCTTTTTTATCTTCATTTGCTTTCTTATCATCTGCCTCATCTTCTATATCCAAATCATCACCATCTCCTTGATTTGGATCTATTGTCAATCCTTTTTTAGAATTAAATTCAGCCTGACTTTCTATAACTCTTCGTATATCTTCATCATTTAAAAGAGATAAATCAACAGGTATATCAACTACTTCATCTGAAACACTTCTTTGATTATTATATTCACTTACTGCCTCCAAAATATTTGTAGCATCTACCTGTTTAATCTTATTATGATTCATCATAATAATCGGAGAAATACGAAGCTCTTCCACAACTCTTTCTTTCAGCTTACTGTTTCCATTTTCTTCTGTGTTTACATTGTAAATAAGAGACTTTTGCTCCTGCATTCTAAACAATCTATTCGGATCAAAGTCAACTAACAAAGTCTGCGGTTTCAAATTCTCTTTGATAAATCCTTTTTCACTAAATAAGGTTCTAACATATTGATTTTGCAACCTAAAAATAGATTGGTCGTATTCTTGAGGGGAAGCTGTATCTTTAAAATATAGCATGGTATCCCACTGTTCTACAGTAGAGCCTGTTAGCATTCTATTTACCGTCAGTGTTAATGTTTTTTGATTTTTTTCTTCACACTCTTTAATTTTTCTCTTAATATCATCAGGCTTACTATATTCTCTTCTAGCTTCTACACCTGAAATATTTATAATTTCATATTCGTTTAAGTTCTTAAATATATCTTTATTTGTTCTAATAAGTTCTTCCATGGCATCACAAGAAGCACAATAAGGTAAAACCATAACCATATGTCTACACATCTTGCCTTCTTTTATTTTGTCATAGTCTAAAAAACCTAATAGTTCTTCATCTTCTTTACTTCCATCAATTACCCTAAGTAAATCAAGAATTTCAGACTCATTTACAAACTTCTTATGCCCTTGATTAATCGCATCTTTTTTTATAGAAATCGGTTCAAGTAATTTTGAAAAAGCAAAGCTAACTCCACTTTTTCTCAAAGCTTCCATTTTTTCACGAGAAGATTTGTTTGGGTTAAAAGCAAAGCGAACCATTTGAGGAAAACCATAATATGGATTATCCCACTCATTCACATCATCATTATTAAGATATTTTCTATCCCACTCTTCTTGTTCTTTTACAATATCTGAAAACTGAACAAATGAAATAATGTCCTCTTTTTCAAATTCGCTTCCCATCAAAATACGATAAGGTGTTCCTGATAGGTGAAGTCTTATTTTTGCGTTAATTTTTTTTATCTCAACATCCGCGTCTACTAAATCTATATTTTCATCTTCAAGTTTACTGATGTTCTTTTCGTCAGTCTTATCATAACCAGCATTCTTTAAAATCTTTCCAAAAGATTCTGCTCTTGCTCCAAAATGTGTTTCATCAACAATAAGAAGATCAATTTGTTCTCCAAAAAGTTCTTTATGTTTATCTTTAATGTTATCCCCTTGAAGATCTTGAAGAGTTAGAAATATAACTACTTTCTTTCCTTCTGAATGTTTTTCTGATATTACATTCTCATTAGCCAGTAAATCAGATGATTCTAAGAATACATACTCGAAAAAGTTCCCTGCACTTTCAACAGTCTTTTTCCATTCATCTTTAACATCTGCCTTAGCTGATACAACTAGTACAGTTTTTGCATTCATTTTTAAAGCACAGCAAAGTGATGTAAATGACTTTCCAAAACGCATAACTGCATACATCAAAAGATTTCTTCGCCCATTTTTAACAGCCTTAATAAAGCTATCTACAGCAGCTTTTTGATTTGGCCTTAAATCCCAATTTCCGCCTCTTTGATAGTGATATGTCTGCGGTAATCTATTCTCGGAACTATAATATTCATACTTATTTGAATTAGCTTGATAATTTTCCTTTATATCTTCAATAGCGTTATCAATATCTTCTATTTCTGTTTCTTTGAAAAATTCTTTACTGTAGTAGATGTCATCTTTTAAATCATCTTGCTTTAGTCTTTCTTTGTTTAAATCGTTCTCAAGATATTTATGAATCGCATAGTCTCTAAAATAAGTTTCTTCATCAATTACAGCTTTATTTTCATATTGTTTCTCTAGTTCTGGGAAAAATACCCTCCATTCATTTAACCTTTTTGATACAGGTCTATATGTATCGCCAACCTTTAAATAATTTGGCACTGTATTTGTCGTAAAAGCATAGATATGAGGCTCTACTCTTCCAATGATAATCCTATCTAATATATCTATAGCTTCAATCTTATTTTCTTTCATTTGCATCATCCTCTTTATTTAACAAGTCTTGGAAAGTAATGTTTTTTCTTGCTCGCCAATCTTTAATAACACATAAAACTTTTTCTTCTTCTCCTACTAAATCAAAAAACTTAAGTTGCATATTTGGTTCAACAGCTTCTTGATAAGGAATAGTAAAGGTAAGTCCATCCATTTGCCATAAATTCCATGAAATTATTTTTGCAATTTTTAATAGCTCTTTTTCTTCCGGCTCTCTTTTGAATCTATCTTCATAATAATCACAATAGGATGCAAGAAGATTTTCTCTTGCTATAAGTAAACTGTCTCCCTGAAACTCAAAACCGTAAATACTCTGAAAGGCTCTTTCTGCCCATTTTAACCAGTCTTTTTCTGTTTCAGTATTTTCATTTACAATTCTCATTTTTCGATCTAGCATACCAATTCTATTCTCTAATTCTATAGGCTCTCCTGTAACTGTGTCATAACGGCTAGCTAAATAAGGAGCTTCTCCGCAGGTAATCTCAAGTCTATTTTCATCAACATATGTTTTCCAAGTCTTTCCTTTAGGAAATTTTATTCGTTCGGTGGTAGCTTCCCAAGTTTTTTCTTTTTCAATATTAAAAACTATTTCTCTATCAAACCACGCCTTATCTACTAAATTATTTTGAACATTACATATCCAACTAGGTGTAAAGACCTCTGCCTTTTCTTTAGTTCGATTGCCTTGATTTTCTTTTGTTTTTAATATTCTTGGCTGAATAATATTGCCATTTTTCCCAGTAATTAGATGAAAAAGAATAGGAAAGTGAGAATTGTACTCTTTTCCTAAATTTTCATAGTCATCTGTTCCCCAGATTATATTTCTATTAGTAGTTCTGTCTATAAGGAGGATTTCTAAAACTTTTTTGCTCCATTTCCCCTCATCAACATCAATTGTAAACGCCATTTATTTATCTTCCTCACAATTTTTATCAATACAAACCAACTCACCAATATCTGAGTCTAATTCAGTACAAATTTTCCATAAAATTTGCATATTAACAGGTTCTCCTTTTGTCATCTTTGCCACAGTCGATGGTGAAATTCCTGTTTTCTCCATCAAATCTTTTTTCATCATATTTTTATCTATAAGTAATTTCCATAATCCATTGTAATTAAATTTCATTTTTAGAACTCCCAACTTCGAATATGCGTATTTAACATATGTAATATTATAGCATAAGTCTCATTTTATTTCTATCGTAAAAAATATAAAAAAAATAATCGGTGCAGCCTGAAGACCACACCGACTATTCTTATCTTTCTGCTCCTTTAGAAGCTTCTTTTTTCTCCGCAGGCTTTGCCTTATCCTCAGCATGATATTTCTTAATTCGTCCCAGTACAGATGGCTTCTCTTTTTCTTCATTGCTTTTCATCTGTTCTTTTGCTTTTAAGAGCTTAGAAGACAAAATACGAACATTTTTATGTTCCTTTCCGTTGTTATCAATACTTGTTTTTACTTGTCCAAAGATTTTAACAAAATCTCCTTGTTTTAGGTTCTCTAAATCTTTTGTCTTATCTCCATAGGCTGAGCAATTAGTATAAACTTTATTTCCATCGTCATCTTTTGAAACAATTGAAAAATTACTTACTTTAAACTTTTCTCCATTAGCATTTTCTCTTTCAAGATTTTCTACTTCGCCAGCTATATAACCTACGAGATTTATGAGGTCGTCTTTTTCTTCAAGTTCATTGGTATTTTCAACAATCTTACCTTGTTCTTTCATATCATCAATCATATAGTCAAAATCATCACTTAGGAGACCTGTAGTGTCATTGCTCATGTATAAAACATAGACTTCTTCAAGTGCCTTTTCGTCAGTAACACCTTTTTCTATGCTCACAAGTGCTTTTATAAAATCCTTGTAATTATCATTCATCATTTCTTCTAAGTTTTCTCTAATATCTTTGTATTCCATAATTTCCTCCTTGTACTAAATAAGGAGAGCCTTACGCCCTCCTTTATCGTTCTTGTCCCTTTTCACTTTTTTCTTGATTTTTATCCTTTTCTTCTAATGATTTGAATTTTGATATTTGTCCCAATATTGATGGTTTCTCTTCCCTTGCGTGAAGATTATCCTCTACATCATAAGTTGATTCAAAGTAATCACTATCTTTAAAATCATTGTCATACCTATCTGGTATTCCGTCATTATCAAGATCTTTTGCCAGTGGATCATAGAACTTTCCATCATCATCTATTTCTAATCCTAGTGCTTGTTTTAAATCTTCTTCATCTACTGATACCAGATCATCAAAACTTGAGATCTTTATAGCTTCAGTCATATCTTTAATACCTTGTGAGTTGGATATACCGTCTTCTACAAAAGATTCTGTTCTAATAGCTACATTATCTACATACTGAGTCCATGTTTTTTCTTCCAAATTTACCTCATATTGAATAGAGTGCTTCCCATCTGGTGTTTCTGTATAGGCAAGTCCTATATGGCTTAAATCAGGGTATAGTTTGTCAAAGTCTTCATAGCTATTGGATTCTGAAAACTCGTAGTTAGAATAATCAACTATCGCCCTCTTTAAATCTTCTAATAGTGGTGATTGGTTTTCTAATTCTTCTACTTCTCCCATATCTAAAAGTTTATTAATTTCAGCTAGTCTTAGTGTCTTATCCCTTAACTCATCTGCTTTTTCAAATGGTTTTGTCAATTCTACTTTGGCATTTTCTAAAGATTCCTTATAGTTTTCAAGGTTTTGATTTAACCTTTCAAGTCTTGAAGGCATTTTTTCAATTGCATTATCAAGCCTTGTTATATTACCATCAGTAGAGTTTGAAAACTCTCCGAAGTATTCTGCTTTTCCTAAAAGTCTAAAGGTGTGAGTATTAGTCATAAAATTATATGAAACTTGCAAGTCTAAATTTCTATATTTTCCAATGACCTTGCTATCATTTATCTTTACCTTTTTTATTTCTTCTAATAGCTTCTCTCCAGCTTCTTTCTTATCTAAAATTTTATTTGCACCAAGACTGATTGAAGTGAATTTGCTATCTCCTTCTCCTAATTTCTCAACACTTGCAATATCTTCTTTAACTGCTTGTATTTCCATTTCAGTTTTTAAAATACTTTGAGGATAAATCTTATTTACCTTATCTTCGAGCTTATATTTATTAGATTTATAGTTTGCTTCCAGCATTTTTAGCTTTGTAACTTCGTTATCTAAATCCATCTTTTCTTTAATTAAAGGATTTCCAGTAGCTAATGCCTTAATTTCTGAATAAGATAGACTTGCTTCATCAACATCTTCTGCAACACGCACAGGTGTCTTGCTCGTCATTATTTGGGATATGAATTTCTGCTTATTCTCTATTGTCTGCCACAAATACGCATCGAAGGTATTCTCAGTTACATATCTAAAGATATTTACCTTATCATTTTCATTACCTTGACGAACAATTCTACCACTTCTTTGCTCTAGGTCAGACGGTCTCCAAGGGACGTCTAAATCATGTAAGGCTATTAATTTGTTTTGTACATTTGTACCTGCTCCCATTTTTTGAGTAGATCCTAATAATACCCTTACTTCTCCTCTTCTTACCTTGGAGAACAATTCATCTTTTTGTTTATCTGTATCTGCTTCGTGGATAAAGGCTATTTCCTCTTTTGGTATTCCCATATTTACTAGCTTATTTCTAATATCATCATAGATATTAAATTCTCCATCTCCTTTTGGTGTGGACATATCTGAAAACACTAATTGGGTCGATGAATTTTCTTTTGTCTTATCCCAGATCGAAAAGATATTTTTTACACATACATTTACCTTTGAATTAGGATCATCTGGAAGTAGTGGATTTATTAATCTTTGGTCAAGGGCAAGTTTTTTACCATCATTTGTAATCTTTAACATATTGTCTTCTGTTGGTTCGACTTGGTTATTTCTAACTGCGTCAGCTCTTTCTGAAATAGCTTCTAATATTTCTTTTTGTTCCTCAGTAGGTTTTGTCTTAATAACCTCAAAATTTGCTTCTGGCACTGGCAAATTTAACATATCCGAAGTCTTTATATCTGCTACTTCTTTAAACATGCTCATCAACTCTGGCAAGTTATAGAACTTTGAAAATCTTGTCTTTTGCCTATATCCATTGCCTTCTGGAGATAACTCAAAGGTGTTTTCTGTTTCTCCAAAAGTAGAAGCCCAAGCGTCAAAATGTTCTAATCCTCTTGCCTTTAAATCGTCATACTGAAGGTATCTTTGCATAGTATAAAGCTCTGTCATTGAATTTGATATTGGTGTACCAGTAGCAAAAACAACTCCCTTTCCATCTGTCATTTCATCCATATATCTACATTTCATATACATATCCGAAGACTTAAAGGCTTCACTCTGACCGATACCCGCAACATTTCTCATCTTGGTATGCAAGAATAAGTTTTTGTAATTATGAGCTTCGTCTATAAATAACTTATCTACTCCTAGTTCTTCAAAGGTTATTACATCATCCTTTTTAAAGTCATCATTTAGTTTTTCAAGTCTTACCAAGAGTTTCTTCTTTGTCTTTTCCAGTTGTTTTACTGTGAAATTTTCCCCTCTATTTCTTTTATTCTCATCAATAAAGGAAACTATATCATCTATTTGGTCTTGTATATGCCTTACCTGGTACTCCTTAGACATTGGTATTTTTTCAAATTGAGAGTGTCCTATGATGACCGCATCATATTCTCCCGTTGCAATCCTACCAATAAATCTTTTCCTATTTTTAGGTTGAAAATCTTTTTTATCGGCCACCATAATATTGGCTGACGGATATAATTGCATAAACTCTCTCCCGATTTGAGTAGTTAGATGGTTAGGAACTACAAATAATGACTTACTTGCAAGTCCTAACTTTTTAGATTCCATAGCAGAAGCTACCATTTCAAAAGTTTTTCCTGCTCCTACTACATGGGCAAGTAGTGTATTTCCACCATAAAGAGTCCTTGCTATGGCATTTTTCTGATGTTCTCGAAGTCTGATTTCAGTATTCATTCCATCAAAAGTTAAGTTAGAGCCATCAAATTCTCTATTCCTAATTGAATTGAATTTTTCATTATAAATCTTTTCTAGCCTATATCTTCTATCAGGATCTTCAAATATCCAATTCTTAAATTCTTCTTTAATCAGTTCTTGCTTTTGACTTGCAAGCATAGTTTCTTTTTTATTCAATACAGAAGTCTTAGACCCATCATCATTTATTACTTGGTCAAATACCTTCGTATCTTTTAGATTAAGGGCATTTTCAATTAGCTTATAGGCATTTACTCTACTTGTACCATAAGTCATGTTAGCAAGGTCATTAGTTGAGTCAACACTCTTACCTTCAATGTTCCATTCACTTGTATGTGGTGAGAACCTAACATTTATATTCCACCTATCATAACCTGGTGTTTTTAAAAGATTAAAAGTAAAGTCTTCTATATCTTTTTGAGGTATCCATGTTGCTCCTAACCTTACATTTATATTAGAAGCAGTAAGTTCCTCAGGCATAACTTCTTGTAACTTTTCTCTTTGATATTTGAGTTTGCCTAACTCGTTTAATAATGTGTCTTTCTTTTCAGAAGGTGCTAAATCTATTACATTTTCAATTTCCCCGATATATGAATTGAGGTAGCCAATCTTTTCTCTAATATTGCCACTTAGATACTCATCAGCCGATACATATGAAAAATGAAATGGATCGTCATTGTCAAAGTTCTCAAAGGGCATTCTGTTATTTATTAGGTCTATATCCTTAATATCTAAAAATATTTCGCCCTCAAGCTCACCAATTAAAGTGTCCCTATCCTTATTTGTTATAGATTCCATATATTCAAAATCTACATATCCTTTTTGTGAAACTGATAAGACTAAAGCTTCAAGGGAAGTATCTACATGGTCTACTACTTTTGCCTTTGTTATTGTTCTTTTTGAGAATATATCACTCTTAGCTTTGAAATTATCCTCATCATCAAGTATTTCTATTGATGAAACCAAAGGAAAGTTTGAGTCTTCCTTTAAGGCTCTAGTATTTGATAAGGAGTTAATAAAGCCATGTTTCTTTGAAAAGTTGTCATAGACTTCATTTAACTTTGCTTGTGACTCTTTTATTTCCTCGTCTGAAAAATCGTCCTTTTGTTTTTCTATTACATCTTTTAAAGCATTCATTACATCAAGATAATCTTTAATCTTTTCTTTGTTTTTATCTGATATATTCTGCTTAATTAAGACTGAGTTTTCTCTTAGGTAAACATCTTCGTCAATAATGGTGTAAGAAAAGTTCTTAACATCGTCTGTTGCTGGAAGACTTAATTCTTCATCTTCCAATAGCTCTACCTCTTCATATTTTGAATTTGAAGATATTTCCTTACTTGCAAGATCCATTAAATCCTTTAGATTTTCGTCTTCTTTTTCATCACAAGTAATAGTATTTCCAAATCTACCAGATACTTCTTTCATATCCCCTAATACCATTTGAGGATTATCTACAAAATATTTGTTGTAAGGCAAACCCTTTTTATCAGTTGCTAGATGTATCCAATCGTCATCTCTTTCTATAACTGAATCTCTCTTCTTTAAGAAAATAATATCTGAAGTAACTTCTGTACCAGCAAGTCCTTTAAATGTCGTATTAGGAAGCCTCATAGCTCCTAAAAACTCACATCTTGCATTAATATACTTTCTAACAGATTCATCTTTTTTATCCATAGTTCCAGATGAGGTTATAAAGGCAATAATGCCTCCATTTCTAACCTTATCTATTGACTTTGCAAAAAAATAATCGTGAATCAGAAAGTTGTTTCTGTTATATTCACGATCGTTTACTTTAAAATCGCCAAAGGGAACATTTCCTATTACTAAGTCAAAGAAATTATTCGAGAAGTTTGTTTCTTCAAAACCTTTAATTTGAATATTAGCTTCAGGATAAAGTTCTCTTGCTATTCTTCCACTAAGACTATCTTTTTCTACTCCATAAACTTTAGACGCTTTCATTTCACTTGGCATATTACCAATGAAATTACCGACTCCCGCAGATGGTTCAAGGATATTTCCAGTTTTAAATCCCATATCAGTTAGAGTCTTATATATTCCATCCATTACCACTCTAGGTGTATAAAACGATGTTAGAGTAGACTCTTTAGCATTCAAATACTCTCCATTTGTTAGATTTTCTTTTAAAATATTTCTTGCTTCAAGCCATTGTCCGCCCTTTTCTTCATCAAAGACATCGGCAAGACCACCCCAACCTAGATAGTCAGCAAGATAGGCTTGTTCATACTCTCTTGGACTCCTATTTTCATTTTCAAGTCTTTTGAGCATTTTAATAGCTTTGATATTTTTATCTAGCTTTTCTGATGGTGTTAGGTATTCTGAGTAGATATGATTTTTTAAGTCATAATTTCTAGCAAAACTTAGTCTTTCCTTATTAGGTTCATAGCCTAGATTCTTTAAATCTTCTTTACCCCTCAATAAATTTTCGGCTGCTTCCCTAGGTACATTGTATCTATCCATCATTTGGTCAATTTCAGGATTGTGGTTATCAATGAAACTTTCTTGTTCTACTTGTCTTTCAATTTGTTTTTCATGCTCAGATAATTTGTATATCTCATAATTTCCACTATCTAAAAGGTCATCAATCTTTCTACTTTCTTCAAATGTTTCACCCTTATATAAGGGAATTTCTTCTCCATTAACTTCTACCTTAGTTCCTGTTTCAATTAAGTTAATTCCATCAAAGATATTCTCATCTTCTAAAATAAATTCTTTTCCAACCTTTACTGCTAGTTTTTCTGATGTTTGACTTAGATTTTCAAAGATTTCTTCAAGGTATGAATCATTTCTATATGGAATTACTTCCGAACCCCTAATCATACCTCCCATATATTCCATATTATCTCTGATAGTGACAGTTTTAAGTCCTCCACTTAGTTCATCAAAATCTGTAATAGTAAAGTCCTTATCTTTATATCTAACCTGATCGCCTATCTTAAATTTAGACTCTATCTTCTCTTTAACTTCTTCTTGTAAAGATTTTTCCTCGCTTATTGCAATTTGTTCTTCTAAATATGAAAATTCACGCTCATTTACTTCTTCACCATCACCAAGGTCAATCCTATAATGCTCGACAACTTCTCCGTCTACATAGTGGTCAAAATAGAATTTGAAATATCCGATATAATCATCTGTCATTTCTCCAAATTCATTTTCTCCAAGAGTTTGATTATGGTCTTTAACATCAATATCTTTTTGTCTTAGGACATTAATTAAATCTTTAGTTACTACCTGCCCACTATAATCGGGAACTAATTCGTGGTTTTCATTAAATTCTACAATCCAATAATCTTTTCTATTTTCAGTGTTTTTGTCATCAAAAAAAGAAGCTTCATCAGCTTCCTTTTCTTGTCTTATTTCATTTTCTAAGCTTCCACGTATTCCTTGATTGCTATTCTCTTCACTGTTGCCATCAAGTTGTTCATCTGTCCTTGGTATTCCTCTGGATTCTCTCTTTTCATCTTCTCTGTCAATCCTTGGGCTTTCATCATCTTGACTTTCTCTCTCTTGATAAAGTCCACTGCCTGATTCTGAATTTCCTTCAGATGGTTCAAAAGTGTTTTCTCCTCGTACATTTCCTGAAGTTTCTTCCAGTTCTCCATGTCCTCGCTCCCTACCAGGTAAGACAGTCTCAGAACCGCGTAAGTCGGATTCGGAAATCTCTCCATAAATTCCAGATCCTTCTCCATCATGTCCAAGGTTTTCTCTTCGATCTTCATCGCTATTTCCTCTGCCGCTTCCATCTGTGAAAACTCGTCCATCTCCACTTCTTGACCTATCATCTCGTCTATATAAATCATTTTGACCTCCTCTATTATCATTTATATTTTCTATATCTCTATTATAGTCGGCATCGGCCCTTTCTGTCAGCAGCCTAGCACGATCCATTTCCTTAGATTTTTCTATTGTGCTATCTATAATATCTTCACTAACCCTTGATATTACAAGACCTATCTGTTCTAAAGAAATTGTATTAATCCTCAAGAAATTATTTTTTAAATTTTCCATATCCATAGGATAGACTGTATTAAACCTATTAGCTACCGCATAGGATATTGAGTCTCTCATAAACTTTTCAAAACTCAGTCTATCCTCTATATCTATCCTTAAATCAGCAAGAGCCAAATTAATATATTCATCTCCATAAATTCGACTAAGAGAAAATATATTTTCATTGAGTGAATCACTAGCTTCAAATGAAGAATCTCTTATAATTTCTTTTAAAGCCTCGTTATGATTTTCGTGGTCAAACTGCCATAAGCTAACCTCATTAATATTCCTATCCATTGATGTGGTCTGACTAATATCAAAAATATATGAAACTTTTTTGTTTATATCACTTCCAACTAAAATTGGAATGCCCTTTTGACCTCTCATAACAACTCTGCCAAAATATTTTTTCCACATTTCAAAAGTCGCACAAGCTCTAGCTTCAGGTTCTTTGTTATATATACTTAGTTGGCTAGAAAAATCATATTTCTGATTATTGCCTATAACTTTTAAGAGTTTTAAATATTCATTTTCATCTTGTAAAACTTCATACTTTATAGCTTCTTGTATATTCTTAAAATCATTTACTTGCATTTCCTACCTCCTTTTTAGAGCAAAAAAAGACGATAGATTTTAATTTATCTACCGCCTTTATATAGTACATTATTTCTTTTGTTATATATCATATTTTTTTAGATCATATGCACACAATTGTCTTCTATACTCCGTTTTTGTCTTATCTTCTTCGCTTAATGATTTAAAATAATTTTCTGCATCTTCCAAAGTTATATTACCTTTTAATATTTGATAAGCTATTAAATTAGGTTTTAAACTGATTCCTATCGTTTCACTTTCTAAAATTTCTCTAATAGTATTCGGAGCTTCCTTTAAATTTTTCTTTTCCATCATTGTTTTTTCTAAAACTCTCATCTTTTCTCTTTGCTTTTCTTTAAGATCATCTGTGCGTTCAATATTTTTATTTATTTTTGAAAAACCAAAAATAGGAAAAAATTGTTGAGATTGAATTATAAGTTTATCTATAACTTCAAGCAACTGAAAGTTTTCTTCTTCAATTATTTTAAAATAATTTTTCATAATTTCGCTCGTATTTTGAAATGAATATTTTATTGTATTAACAGACCCCACAGCTATAACTTTTTCTGAGTTTTTTAAAGAGTCTAAATCATCAGTTATACTAACTTTTATATCTCCACCTGATTTTATATCTCTAAATACATTTTGAACTTTCCTTATATCCATTGCAGATACTGGCAATTGTAAGTTTGCTAATGTCTTATATATTAAAGTAAAATTATCAGTTTTTATTTTATTTATCTTAATTGTTGGAATTCCTTGAATATCTATATCATGATCTACTACTTGAGTATTATCAGAATCTTTCTCATGTTCTACTAATAAGAAATTTCTTCTGACTTTTTCTGCTTCATCTGAATTTGGATCAACATAAGTAAAAATGGTTTTTAATATACTCTTGATATTATTGTCACTTATACTATATCCCATAAATATTATTGGATTATGCATAAATAAAGATAAAAGCTGGGCTCTTATTAATTCATATTTTTCGTTAAATTTATTATAGTCTTCATTAGTAATTATTATTTTATCAGGTTGAGTAACACATCCATGAATTTTATAGATAGATCCATATGGATCACTTAATAAAATATCATTACCTATTAATGGTTTAAATCCAAATATATCTTCGAGCATAACATCATAATTTGTAGTTATAATAGAGCTGATATTCTTTCTTGATTTTTTCAATTCATTTAATTCATCAATATTTTTATAATCAAGTTCATTAAGGATTTTAGATATATAAATTTTAAATCTACTTATATTTTTACCTTTATCCATTAGGGCATAAAATTCATCGTTAATATATTTGAATTTTCCATTCCTATCCTTCATGACATCCTCATCAAATCTTTTTTGTAAGTCAGATGCTATTAAGTCATATTTATATCCATATTCATCATGATGCTTTGATTTTATATCATAAAAAAATTCATCACTACTAGTTAAATCAAACGAAATCTTTTTTAATAGAGCATCCCAGCTAAATGAATTTTCTAAATACCTTAAACTCATACCAGTACCAATGAAAAGCACCGGATGATTTTTAAATTTCGAAATAAATTCTCTAATATCCATATTTATGTCCTCTCTTTCTATTCATTATATCATCTTTAATATATTAATTACACTAACCTACAATAATACTTTAATTACAGCCATTAAAACATCAACCACAATAGAATTGCCGGCCTGCTTATACAGCTTACTCGAGGTACAATTTTTTCTTCTTGGATGTGCTTCTTCTAGTTTGTCTATATCACTATCATCAAAACCCATGAGTCTTAAACATTCTCTTTCTGTTAAATACCTATACTGACCATTTCCAATATCTATTATTCCAGAATTAGGTACTCTCATTTGTTTTGTGGAAATAGTATAAGAAAAATTTTTAATCACTTTTAGTCGCCCTCTAAAACTATTATCTATGCCTTCATTTAAAAATTTGAGCATATAAGCTTGGGTCATTGTATAAAGTTCACTTACATTCTTTTCTAAAAATTCACTTAGTGGTCTTGTTTCTTTTCTCTCCAATTTATTAAAAGAAAAGTTATTTTTTCCTAGACATGAAACAACAAATATCCTCTCCCTTTTTTGAGGTATCCCAAAGTCCATTGCATTTAATATTTCATAATTGCTTTCATATCCAAGGTCTTCTAGTTCTTTTAGATAAATAAAAAAGGAGTCCCTCATATTTCTATCAAGGACTCCCTTTACATTTTCCCAAATTATCCATTTAGGTTTATCTTTCATTTCTTTTATTATTCTAATTGTTTCAAATAGTAAGCTTGATCTAGTTCCTGAGTTTTTTAAACCTCCCTGCTTTTTTCCAATTCTTGAAAAGTCTTGGCAAGGACTTCCATGCATAATTAAGTCTATCTTTTCATTAGGAGCTTTATATTCTACAACTGATTTTGGCTTATAGTCTTCTCCATAAAGTGCGTTGTATGATTTAACACAAGCCTTATCTATTTCTACATAATCAACTACTTCATAAGGTATCTTTAAATTAATAAAAGCCTTTCTAATAGCACCTATGCCACCGAAAAGCTCTAATATTTTTACCTTATTCATTTAAATTATTCTTGTATCTATCTACAAGCTCCCTTATACTATCTTCTATTTCTCTTAAAAAGTCTTCTTTATCTACTTCGCCAGAGCTAATCTTTGCAAGTTTCATTTCCCATTCAGATGTTGTTTCTGCTGATTTGAATTTATCCTCTACAATCGATACAAGTCTATTGCCTTTTTCTGTTACAAGTAAATTTTTCTTATCTCTTCTTATGAGATCCTTATGGATAAGATTTTCAATAATTCCTGCCCTTGTAGCTGGTGTTCCTAAGCCTTTTCTCTCCACTTCTATATCTTTATCCAAGGACTCTATTCCTGCATTCTCCATAGCCTTTAAAAGTGTATTTTCATTATAATGACTTGGAGCTTTGGTAAATTTCTCCGATATATTTTTAGAAGTTAGCTTAATTTTATCTTCAGTCTTTACATCTGGTAATTCATTTTCTTGTCTTTCCTTTCCATAAGGCTTTAGATACTTGGTATAACCTTCATCGATTACAGTCTTTCCACTTGCATTGAAGTTAAATTTATCATATTCATATCTGATTTTTCTGCTAGATTCCTTTAAGTTTGCCGAACATGAAGCGAGTAATTTATTCTTAATTAAATTATAGATTTTGCTTTCTTTATCAGATAAATCTCTAGCTTTTCCAATACCTGATATAGTAGGAATAATTGCATAGTGGTCTGTAACCTTAGATGAATTAAAAATAGACTTAAAGTTTGACTCATTAACCTTAAAATCTTCTTCAAGTCCTTCTAATAATTCTTTCATAGTATTAACCATATCATCGGTTAAGTACCTACTATCTGTTCTTGGGTATGTGATTAGCTTTTTTTCATACAAAGCTTGTGCTAGATTTAAAGTATCATTTGCTGAATATCCAAAATATTTATTTGCTTCTCTTTGTAAAGTAGTGAGATCATAAGGCTTATCTGGTTTTGTGCTTACTTCTTTGTCTTCTACCTCTGTAATAACTATTTCATTTTCTAACAAGTTTAATAGTTGTTCTGCAACTTCAATTTTATCAATTCTATCTGATACAAGTTTCAATTCTCCATAAGATAGGTCAACTGTATAATATTTTTGCTTCTTAAATAGGTTTATTTCACTATCCCTTTTAGCTATTAAATATAGAGTTGGAGTTTGTACTCTACCAACTGAATATGTTTCCTTGTAAATGCAAGAATAAAGTCTACTTAAATTCATTCCCACTAACCAATCCGCAATTGCTCTTGCACTTGCTGATCTATATAAGCCTTCAAAGTTTTCTCCGTCTTTAAGATTTCTAAAGCCATCTTCAATAGCTTTGTTTTCCATTGAAGATATCCAAAGTCTTTGAATCTTCTTCTTACATTTAGCCTGATTATATACAAGTCTAAAAATAAGTTCTCCCTCTCTTCCAGCATCACAAGCATTTATTACTGTGTCGATATTCTTATCATTTAAAAGTTTCTTTAAAACTCCATATTGTTTCTTAGTGCTTTTAGATACTTCATAAATATAGTCCCCTGGAATTATAGGAAGAGTTTCTATTGCCCATTTCTTCCATTTTTCGTCAATCTTATCTGGACTTGCCATTTGAATTAAATGACCTACACACCAAGAAACAATGTAACCACCTCCCTCATAATATCCATTTTTTCTTGTTCTTGCTCCAATTACCTTTGCAATTGTAACTGCTACACTTGGCTTTTCTGCTATTACTAATTTCATTAATACCTCCATAAATAAAAAAAGAGCGAAAGATTTCTCCCTCGCTCAAGCTTTTAAAAGTTATTATAATAGTTCATCATCTTCATCGTCTTCATCTAAAGATTCTTCATTACTTTCTTCATTGTCAGAGTCATCTTCTGACTCACTAATATAATCCTCATCATCTTCTTCAAAGTCTTCCAACATTTTATCTTCTTTTGCTTTGACTACTTTAAAATAATATCCTGCTCCTACAACCCCTCCAATTACAAGTGCAACAATTAGAAATGAACCTATACCACTTTTCTTTTCTTCTTTTACTGGAACAACAGTAGGTTCTTCTTTTTTTACTTCTTCTTTCTTAGGTTCTTCAACCTTTATAGTGTTTTTATCTTCTGATTCAATCATATTAAGTAGGTCTTGCTCTCCTACTTCTGTCAATAGCCTTACATTATCTTGATTTGATGAGTGATCCACTATTAGGTGCATAGTTTTTCCACTTTTGGTCTGAAATGTCAAAAATTGTCTTACATCTACTGGATTTTCTTTATCTTTTTCTGTATCTCCACTTGGTGTAATATCTTTTCCATTCCTATCTACATTTTCAATTACTGAACCTCTTGCCTTATTTTCTTGTGTCGCAAGATTATTTACTGCCTTTGTATTACCACCTTTTACAAGTGGTGTTTTCTTAGGAGGATTGTTTGAAGGCTTATTTGATTCACTTGTATTTCCTGGTATTCTTGGAACATCTTGATAAGGAATTTCTTCTTTTGATGGTGTAAAAACATCATCTTTCAGCATTTTTTCAAATTCTTCTTTTTGTGGTTCATATATTGATTCGTTTTGACTTTCTATTTGTCCTTCATTTGTCATTGCAAATGTAGTTGCTGGTACTGTAAATGTAAAAAGGAGTAACGCTATGGCTACTCCTCGTTTAATGCTCTTATTCATTTTTCTATCCTTTCTTATTTTACATTTTTAAATACATAGACTGCTTTTCTAGCATTGTCCCATTCTATTGTTTGGTTTTTACCATCTTTAATATCTCCATGACTTGCTCCAAAGGCTTTAGCAATATTTGAAATTGAAGCATGAATTCTTCCATTTATAATCACTGGCTTAACATCTGAATTGTAGACCTTTCCATCTGAATCTTTCATTACACCAGTATCAATATTTAGTCTTAATGTCTTTTTGGCTAAGATATTATTCTCTTTATTTGAGAAAATAGCTTCACGAGTAGAGTTGTCATACTCAACATTAAAACCTAGAGTATAAGCAATATATCTTACTGGAATCATAGTTCTTCCTTGATCCACATAAGTTTTTACATCCATATATACTGTTGTCTTACCATCTTTGTTGATAATGTTATAAAAGTTTTTGTCTACTTGAAAAACTGCAAATTCTTTTTCATCTTTAACTTGTTTTTTACCTTGTTGTTCCTCTTGCTTTTTCATCTTGTTAAGATCAAATTGATTTAGGATGTTCTTATCATCAGCTTTAAAAAGTTCGTCCCACTTCTTATCTTGAGATTTCTTATCTTCTTTCTTCTCTTTGTTTTCTTTTTGGAGTTTTAGAAGTTCATCTAATTTCTTAGATAAGTCTTGGTTTAGATTTTTCTCTTTTTCATCTTTAGCTTGTTTTTCAAGTTCTTCTTTAGCTTTTTTATTTGCTTCCTCGATTAAATTCTTTGCTTCTTCAATTTTCTTATCTAATTCTTCTTTAAGCTTTTTAATTTCTTCTTCAGAAGCTTTTTGTTTTTCTTCTAGTTCTTTAATTTTCTCTTCTAATTCTTTTTTTGTATTTTCAGAAGATTCTTTTAAACTATCAATAGCCTTTTGAAGCTCTTCAATTTTCTTATAGCATTCTGACTTAGCACTTTCTGTTTCTTTCTTTTTAGACTCTAGGTCTTTTATCTTAGTATCTTTTTCATCAAGAACTTTTTCTAAGTCCTTAATTTTATTATCTTTATCCTCAATTTCTTTAGTCTTATTTGCAAGTTCCTCTTCTAAAGACTCAAGTTTTTCTTGCATTTCTTTGATTTTATTTTCGTTTTTATCGGTCTTTTCTTTCTCAGCTTCTAACTCCCATTTTGTAGATGAATAATCTTCTTTTAGTTTTGCATTTTCATCTTGTAATCTTTTTAATTCATCTTTAAGTTGAGTAATTTCTGCTATTAGTTCATCATTGTTAGAATGTTTAAAATCCTCAATTTCTTTATCTAATTGAGCTATTTTTTTATCTTTATCTCTAATCTCTTCTTCTAACTTAGCCTTTTCTTGTTTTAGTTTCTCTCCGTTATCTTTGCAGGATTCCAACTTTTCCTTTAATTCATCTATCTTTGATTGGTCTTCTTGTTTCTTATCATTTAAACCTTTGATCTGATTTTCTAAGTCCTTAATGTTTTTAGTTAAATCAGCAATCTTATTGTCCTTTTCATCAATATCTTGTCCTGTTAAATCTGTTTGAGTATCAATGGAATATTTATTTGGATTGTAAATAGTCATCTTTCCTTGATACATATCATTGTTATAATCAAATTCAAGTTCTACACTATCTACATTCTTATCAAAGATAAACTCTCCTTTTTCATACCTTAATCCATTAGGAATAAATTTAAATCCTTGATTTCCGTTGAAACCAAAATGATTTTCGTAAAATGGATTTTGTTTTGGTCTATATTCAACATCTTGATTATGGAATACTCCCTTACTGTTAATATTTGGATTGCCTAAAACTTTTATAGTGTGCAATTTATTTCTTGAAAAAGCATACTGTTCAATTGTCTTTACAGACTTCGGTATAGTTATTTCTTGAAGGCTATTTCTTTCAAAAGCATTATGTTCAATATTTACCAAAGTATCAGGTAAAATCACTTCTCTAAGTCCACAATTGAAAAATGCTAAACCTCCAAGATAAGTTAGACTGTTTGATAGTTTTACATCGTCTATACTTGCATCGTAAAAGGCAGCATAACCTAAATGCTTAACAGAATCAGGAATAATTACTTTATCCCAATGTTTGCCTCGTCCAAATTCTCTTTTATATCTAAGTTCATCGTTTGAATGACTTAAAGAATAATTTCCATTTATAGACTTCGTTCCTTCAGGAAATACTAGAATATTTGTCTTTTCTTTCTTTTCTAAGCCTTTATCACTGAAGGCAATTATATTTCCCTCAGAGGAATACATAAAATCATCTTCCGTCCAAGTAACATCAGACTTTGCAAATGCACTTGTATGCACAGTTGATGTCAAAACTAATAAAAGAGCCATAAAAAAGGCTCTTAGTCTGTTCGTATTAAATTTCTTCATTATGAATGTTCTCCTTTTCTTTTAATTTTTCTTCTCTTTTTCTATCATTGATTTTCTCCATTAATTCTTCCAAGCTAATATTGTTCCTCCTAAGAGTTACAATTATTTCTTCATTTTCAACTTGTATTTCTTCATCGCAAATTTCCTTGTATTTTGCATTTAAATCTTTTAACTTCTCTTCTATTTTTTTCTTTTTGTTCCTAATACTTATAAGCTTCCTGTTCACATAATATCTCCCTTCTATCTTGGTCTTCCAAAACCATAAAAGTGTGATTTCCAATATTTTGAATTTATTGATGTGTATTGAATTGGATCTCCTGCGTGAATCATCATTCCGTTACCTGCGTATATTCCTACATGAGATATTGGAGTTCCACTGTTATATGTTGAGTGGAAAAATATAATATCTCCAGGTTGAGCTTCACTTGGACTCACTGGATTACAATAGTCTTTGTATATTCTCCATGCAGTTGTTCTTGGCATTCTCTTTACACCAGACTTTGTAAATGACCAACATACAAAGCCTGAACAGTCAAAGTTAGATGGTCCACTTGCTCCAAACACATATCTTTTGCCTATATGTTTTTCTGCTTCATTAAATAAGGCTTTGGCAGTTTCAGAATCAAAAGCAAGACCAGGATTTCCAAAGTTTGGATTATCTACTATTTCTCCTAAGTCCCCATTACCTGATCCAAAAACATCTCCCATATTCCCCTTAGCTTCAAGAAGAGCTTCATAATGAACTACATTGTCTGGATAATCTTTAAATATTTCCCTAACAACTTCATCCATTTCTTTTTTCTTTAAAGTTACAATTAACTTTTTATATTCGTACTCTTCTTTTTCATAGCTTGTATAAGGATTGCCACGACTATCATATCTAGTTCTTGCTACTGTTCTTGTTCTAATTTCAATTTCTTCCTTAAAATCAAGCCTATACATCTTATCGAAAAGTTCTTTTAAAATTCCTTTTACTTCAGTTGCTGACTTTACTTCTCCACATCTTGAAGTAATATAGGATAAAAGTTCATGGGTATTATGACCAATTTCTCCTTCTTTATTTATAATATATTCGTCATATCCAGGATGACTTGTTTTTACACTTTCGATTTGTGATTGTAGGTCATATTCCATTGATGAAAATTCTTGATTTACTTCACTTAGAACTGTGTCTTGTGATAGGTATGTTGTTGTCATTACTGAGTTTACTGAATTGCTTAGTCCACTCATACCAACACTTCCACCACCAATCATGATTGATAGCATAAGACCTAGTCCTATTACTACAAATAAAACCATCTTGCTTTTTCTTACGATTAGCTCTTTAGAAGCCCTACCTAAACTTAAAATTGCTTTTTTTACTCTATCTACAAGTCTTGTTTCGTGCTTTTTAGCTATCATGCTCTTCATTTGCTTTCTCTGGTAAAACTTCTTAAATCTATTTTTCTTTATATAAGCATCTGACTTTTGTAAATCTTCTAATCCACTTTTAAACTCCAACTTGCTTTTTCTCTTTTTTATTTTCTTATCAAGTTTAGATAGCTTTTTTAAGGACTTTTTCTTTTTGTCTAGCTTATACTTCCTTATTCCATGCTGGAGTTTAGAGCTTACATTAGCGGCCTTTTCTCCAGATTCTACACCAGTATTATCAGATCCTGAACTTAAATAATCTCTCACTAACTCTGAAGACTTTGCTCCAGATAATAAAACCCCAGAAGATAGACTTCCTTTGGTTTTATTCTTTAAAATATTATCCTTTAGCTTGCTTTTAGACTTTTCAAGTTCTCCAATCTTTTTATCTGAGATAAAATCTTTAACATCTTGTGCCTTCTTAGAATCTTTCGTTGTAACTTTTTTAGATTCATTTTTTAAGTCATCGATTTTCTTACGAGTGAATTTATCACTTTCATAATTTTTTCTCTTGTAGTAGGTCTTCTTTTTATTAACTTTCTTTTGTTCTGAAGGTTTAAGGCTTGTTTCCTTTTCATCTTTTTTAAATTCAAGATTATTGTCTTTAAACTCAGTATTCTCAAATGTTTTATCTGTATCAACTTCGCTTAGCTTACTTTCTTTATCTTTTTCTTTAGAAATTTTTTCCTTATACCTAAACTTCTTTTCTTGATAAAGCTTCTGCTTTTGCTTTTTATCGATATTAGTATTACTTTCGCTCTTACTTACTTCATCTTTAACAAGCTTATCTTTTCTATATACTTTCTTGCTTTTCTTTGCTTCGATAGGTTTATCTTCGCTTGTGTGGATTCGCTTAGACTCTCTCTCGTTAATTTTGTCTTGGAATTTATCCTTACTATGGATAAGTTTATCCTCGTAATTTTTGAGAACTTGTCTTTTATTTGATACCTTCTTATTGCTTATTGGCTGAGCCTTAGCTGAAATATCATCTGTCGTTAATTTATTAGAATTAATATTTCTACTGTTTTCACTATCAAAATTCACCTTTTTGAAGTCTACATCTAAGTCTTCATTAAGTTTAAAGCTTTCATCTATCCTTATTTCAAGATTAGCTTGTTTTGTTTCTTCAGCCTTATCCTTATTATCTAAAACTTCTTTTCTAATTCTTTCCTTGTTTTTAGCCTTCTGAAAATCTTTTAGTTTATCTTGTTTTTGATCCTTAGATAATACATTCTCATGAATAAGTTTAGATTCTTTTTCTGATATTTTATCTCCGAACCTATCCTTAGTTTTAATAATCTTATTGGTATAATCATCTGAATGAACAAGTTTACTTTCAAGATTCTTTTCAGGAGCGTCCCTATTTCGTATAATTTTCTTTTGAAAATCTTTTTTTAGTTTTTTATCCATATCACACCTACTTAGCTTCTTCTGGTTTTGTTGTCATTAGCTTATATAACATTGTGTCTTTAGGGAATTTATCTATAAATGGAACAATAGTATTTCCGAAGAATAATAGTCCCTCACCTGCGTTTGAATTAGTAATATAGTTTAACTGATAAGGCGATATTTTTAATTTCTTAGCAAGAATATCTCTATCTCCAGATGCTTGATTTAACATTAGAACAAAGTCTGTATTATCAAAGATATTTTCAATTTCCTGACTTGTTAAAAGGTCTTTTACGTTTTGAGTTATACCTGTTGGAATACCGCCCCATTTTCTAAATCTTTTCCAGATTTCTACTGAATATGAAGCAGTTTGTGGATCTTTTAATAAAAGGTGGAACTCATCTATATAGTATCTTGTAGACTTGCTTCCTCTATTTAGGGAAACCTTGTTCCAAACCTGGTCTTGAATTACAAGCATACCTATTTTTTTAAGTTGTGTTCCTAGCTCTTTTATATCAAAACAGAGCAGTTGTCTATTTAAGTCAACATTTGACCTATTATTAAAGACATTAAGACTTCCTTTAACATAAATTTCCATTTCTGTTGCTAGTTTTCTACCAACACCCTCTTCTTGAGATAGGAGCATATCGTATAAATCTCCTAGTATAGGCATATTTTCAGGTTTTGGGTCTTCAAAATATTTTTGATATATCTTTGGTAAGCACCTATCTATAACAGATTTTTCTGCAGCAGTAAGACCAGATCCTCCTACTACAAGTTCAAGCATAGACATTATGAAATTTGCCTTATCTTTTAAAGGTGCGTCCCCATCTCCATAGTTCATATTTATATCTAGTGGATTTAGATAGTCCTTTGACTTTGCTGAAACTTTAATAACTTCTCCATTAAATTGTTTTACAAGGTTTGAATACTCGCCCTCAGGATCACAAATAATTACATCATCGTCTGTTACAAGAATTGCATTTGCCATCTCTCTCTTTGCCGAGAAAGATTTACCAGAACCTGGTGTTCCTAATATTAATCCGTTAGGGTTCTTTAGTTTCTTCCTATCTGCCATAATCAAGTTTTGGCTAAGGGCATTTAATCCATAGTACAAAGAATTTGCCGAATCAATAAATAGCTCTTCTGTTGTAAAAGGCATAAATACTGCCGTTGATGATGAAGTTAAAAATCTTTTTATCTCGACTTGGTTAACTCCTAGAGGTAAGACAGAAACAAGTCCTTGTTCTTGTTGATGAGATAATCTTTTTACCTGACAATTATGTCTGTTAGCAATTGATGAAATTTGAGCAATAGTGTTTTCTAACTTTTGATTAGTCCTAGCAAAATTCATCATTACTATGCTAACTACAAAGAGCCTTTCATCTCTATTTTGTAAATCAGATAACATGGACTTAACATCAGCTCCAAAAGTATTTATATCTGAAGGGATAATATCCATATCATATCCAGCACGAACTGCTTTCTTTTGTTCTTCAATTTTCATTCTGTCTAGGTCTGTGTTCTTTCTCTTAATAAGTTTAATAGCTTCTGCTTGTTCAACTACATCTATATGAAAAGCTACATAAATATTGTCATCAATATCTAAAAACTCAGATAACATTCTGTCTGATAACTCACTTGCAAGTATTTGAAAATGGCTTACAGCTCCAATGAATTTCCCAAATTTAAAATTATTTGCTGGTGCAAAATTAAAGATATTGGGAGTTATATGTGATTTTGTAGACTCTTTCTTCTTCAAATCTTTATATGAAAAATCAAAGTTTTTGTCTGGATTTAACATATCGTGAACAAGTCTTAACCTTTCTTCGCCATCAAGACTCTCTGCTCTTACTCCCATAGATTTAAAGTTAGATAAAATATCTACTTCAAGTCTATTTAACTTTGCTCTTGCTTGCTCTAGGTTATCAGCTTCTGTTGTAAAGGTTATATACTTCATCTTTTTAAGTCCGTTATTCCCCTTTGCAAGTTGAAGCTTTAACATCTCCCTAAACTCTTTTCTTACATCGTCATAGAAGTCTCCCTTATCAGCAATTTTGATTGCATCTTGTAGGTCTTTATTTCTTCCTAATTGATTTACATACGAAAGTTCAATGTGGACACTTGGATCAAAAGAATTTAAAAAGTTGGCAAATTGGTTAAAGATTAAATCTCTATCTTCTTCCAATGCCAACTGGTAATTTATATCTTGAAATGAAATTGTCTTTGAATAATTTTTTTCATCTAACTGGCAAATGCCCTCTGGTAACATTCTTATATATGGAATTGTATCCTCAACAGTAAATCTCTTTTTCTCTTTCTTTAAAAGAACACTTAGAAGACTATTTGTTGGATCTTTCTTTGTTTTTAGCCTTCTTACTTCCTTTCGGTCTTTTTTTAATTGTTTTTCCCTTAGATTTAAGTCGCTGATTTGCTTTTTTCTTTGCTTCAAGGTATGCCTCCTTTCTTATTCTCTTAGTTGGTTGATAAAACTTATGAAGATAGAAAAATTTAAAATACTTTTCAAAAGTTAAAGTGTCTTTTTCATATAAGGTTATAAAAAAGATTGGCAGGGTTACTATTAGCATTACAATGATTGAAACATCATTAGGTAGATATTTCTTCATAAATAAATAGGTTGGTATGCCAATTAGTCCTGCCACAGAAAAACCTATAAGTTGCCTTTTAGTTAAGTTAAAGGCAACCTTTGTTTTAATCTTGTCCAAATCTTTTGGTATTGGTACATACGCCATCTTAATCTCCCTCTACTTCTTCTTTGGAAAGTTCAAGTATATGGTCATAATTAGATGTTGTTTCTTCTTCTAGGTAGCTAATTCTTTCTTCTAATTCTTCTTGTTTTTCTTCATTTCTGTCATTGTATTCTCCTTGATACATAACAAATTCATTGTGACATCTTCCAAGTCTATTTATTCTCCTCTTTAAGTTTCTAATCTCTTCATTTCTTTTTTTCTCTTTTAAAATTTCATAAGTTCCTCCCAATAAAATTCCAAATCCCAATAAAACACAATTTTTCTTTTTTAACATTTATTCCTCCTAGTGCGTATTCATAATACTTTTTGCAACTGTTCCACTCTTAAACATCATAAGCCCAAGTAGTAGAGCATATCCTAATATACTAAACAAGCTTGCGTGAATATCTGTAACCTGTACCGTCCTTATTAAAACGGTGTAGATACCTAAACATACCATCAAAAACAAACCTTGTAGTCCCAAGGCAAAAAGTCCCTTGATATAATTTGTTCCAATCTGACCCCATTCTTTATTTCCCATAGTCGCAAATGGTATGGATGATACTGATGAGTAGACATATATTTCAAACATACGCCCATATACTATTAATGTTATAACTAGTGATATTCCTTGAATTGCAATCCTTACAAGACTTGTTTCAACTAGTATCATTAAAAGCTCACCTATTTCTTTTTCTTTTAATACATCAACCATTGCAACTATCTGATCTCCTGAAACAGTGGCAGAAGTATTGATTACCCCTGCCGCTTTGTTTACAAGATTTTGTGCCACATCAAAGACTGCCATTGAAAATTCAAAGGCATGGCTTGCAAGGTAGACTGCTATAAACATCTTTATAATGTATTTAAAAAACTCAAAAGTATCTGTATCATGCATATTATTCTTTTGCATAACCATATTTATGAGTTCAATACATAATACTGCTGTTATGATAAGACCTGCTATTGGAACAATTACATTGTCATTAATGTTTTTTATGAAGTTATATACTTCTCCATTCCAACCCATTGGTGTCTTCCCAACATCAGTTGCAATAACTCCTACCTTGTCGTTTATATCTAAGAACATGGACTCAAGATTTGCTTTGATACCTCCGAGTAGCATATCCTTAAAAAATTCAGTTAGCTTGTCAAAGATACCAAACATAGACTTTCTCCTAATTTAAAGCATTTGCAAGTAGTGGAATTAATTTAATACCGATTAGTACAATTCCCCCACCAGCCATAAGCTGCTTAATACCTTGAGATTTAGCACCAGGGTTATCATTACCATAACCTTCCATTAAGTTGATAACTCCCCATGCTCCTAAACCTGCACCAATTGCAGTTACAAGTGTCTTTAAAACTCCAACTCCAGCTGTAAAAAATTCCATATTATTCCTCCTCGTTTTCTTTCTTATTTTCTATTTTGTTTAGTGATTTAACTATAAAGTTCTTGTAGACCTTATCTCCTTTTTTGTTTTCTTTGAAATATCCAAAGACATGGATTAGATCTCCTTTTTCAAATTCTTTTGCAATTTCTACCTTTTCTCCATATACTGAGCAATTTGTATATTCTTTGCCCTTTCCATAATTTTTAACAAGAGCAAAATTTGCTACTTGAACACTTTCTCCATCTTTTTCAAATTCTGAAAATTTAGCTTCCTTAACTAAATTTGCATTAATATTTATCATTTCTCTATCCATTAATTTCTTCTCCTTAATCTAAAAATTTCAATTAAAAAAGCGACTGAACTTATATTTCAATCGCTAAATGTCTTATATATTAAATTAATTTAAGTGGGACTTCTTATCCTTACCATCTTAACCTCCTATTTTTGAGTATAAAAAAAGACGATAGAGTTTTTAATTTCTATCGCCTATTAATACCTTATTTCTAATCTTCTAAAATCGATACTTCAAGGTCTATCGCTTTAAATGTAACAGTTATTCCTACTTCTTCTTTTACTGTTTTTTCAAATAGCTCAGCTATATCATATGGGGACATATCATATATATCTTCATACCATTCATTACTTTCATCGTACATTGTCTCACATATTGCTTCAATATAATTTTTCTTATCCATTGTGAGTTCTGTATCACTTTCCAAAATAAACTGCTCACCATTTATATTTAATATAATTAAAGATGATTTTCTATTTTCACACATTTTACTTTCTCCATAAACTCAAATGTTTAACCTATTTATTTTATAACTTGATTTTAACTTTACCTTATCTCTACTTGTTAGATAATCTTCCACATCAAACAAGTTTCTCTTATCATAATCTTCCAATAACTTGTAATTCTTATGCTTTGTAATATCAAATTTATCTGACAAAAAAGGTCTTACTCCTCTTAGTTGGTATATACATTTACCACCATCCATTACAGTTATTTCATCTTGACTCATAAGTTCCTTACCAGTTTTTTGGTAATTTAGACCAAAAGATTTTTGGTTGGATCTTGTTTCTGATGTGTTATATAGGTCTATGGTTTCTTTTCCTAATGTTTCTGATAATTCTTTTACTGTTGTTTTTTCTTTTCCTCCTAGAAAGAGTGTAGAGTCACAGTTACCAACTATTGTATCTGCATGGTCTTTGTAAATTGCTTTTAATTGAGATTGTGCTTGCAGTATTATACTTGCTGATATTTCTCTTGAACGAATTGTTGCAATCAATTTTTCAAATTTAGGAATCAAACCGATATTGGCAAACTCATCAAGCAAACACCTAACATGAACAGGAAGTCTTCCACCATACACATCATCTGCCTTATCACATAGTAGATTAAATAATTGGGAATACATTATTGATACTACAAAGTTAAAGGTATCATCAGTATCTGATATTATTACGAATAAAGCAGTTTTTCTATCTCCAATTTTATCAAGCTCTAATTCATCTTCGCTCATTAGTTCTCTAAGCTCTCTTATATCAAAAGGTGCAAGTCTTGCTCCACATGATATTAGAATTGACTTGGCAGTTTTTCCAGCTGCAAGCTTATATTTCTTGTATTGCTTGACTGCAAAATGACTTGGATCTTTCTTTTCAAGAGCTTCAAATAGCCTATCAATTGGGTTCATATAGGTTTCGTCATCTTCTCTAACCTCACTTGCGTCAATCATATCCAAAAGTGTCTTAAAGTTCTTTTCTTCTTCTGGTGCTTCATAATAGATATAACCGATGAGAGCAGTGTAATATAACTTCTCAGCCTTTACCCAGAAATCTTCTCCTGCCTTTTCTCCATCTCCCTTGGTGTTGGCGATAATTGTTTGGACAAGTTTTAAAATATCTTTTTCACTTCTCAAATAAGCAAATGGATTATATTTCATAGATTTTTTAAAGTTTATTGTATTTAATATCTTTATATCATATCCATTTTCATAAAGCATTTTTCCACACTCTAACACAAGTGTGCCTTTAGGGTCTGTTACTACATAGGAAGAGTGCATTTGCATTAAATTTGGCTTTACATAAAATCTTGTCTTACCTGATCCAGAACCACCTATTACTAATACATTTTTATTTCTAGCATATTTAGGATTTTTAGGTCTTGAGTTCATTGTAAGTCTTTCGGTATTAGTTATAAGAACATTGTTTTCAAACTTAGGGTCAATGTATGGAGCAATATCCTTGCTTTCTCCCCATCTTGCAGATCCATACTCTTTACCTTGCCTATATTTCTTCTTATTTTTACCTTTGCTATAAACAATTAGCTTAACAAGAGCAGCAACTGAAATACCTACTAACAAGTCCCTTAGATTAAGGCTTGGTATATAGGATAAAGTTCCTATATCAGAAATTCCTACCATTATTCTATCAATAATATCTCCTCCTACATAAGAATTGATGTGCTTAGAAAAGATATTTCCAATGTAGCAAAATGATAAATAAGGAATGTTTGATAATATAAATTTCTTTGGGTTGTCTATTTTAATTAAGTTTTTAATATCAGAAAGAATGGCTTCTAATACCTTATTCATCGTAAAAACCTTCACTATCTAATAAAATTAGTAGGTAGTGTCTTCCCTTTGGTGTTATAAATGTTTGTATTCCTACAAGTGTACCTAGTGGATCAACCCATTCCTTTACTTCAAAATATCCCTTGTTCTTATCTGCATAAGGTAAGAGTTTCTTTTTCTTATCTCTATAAATTAATCCCTTATCCATTAGAAAGCTTATAAACTGGTTTTGTGGTATTCCTAACTCCTTGGCAGTATTTCTAAAGTTTGTAAGTAGGTTATAATCTACTAATTTGTCATAATAATCTGCCTTTGGTTTTAATTCTTCAATCTCTTCTTCTCTTTCAGCAATAATTCTATTGGCTACAAGAATTGCATCTGCAAGTAACTCTTCATTAGTTTTCTTTTCTTGCCCTACTATATATCCTCCATTTTTTCTAATACTTGGTAAGATTTCTCTAGTTACCCAAGCTTTGAATATTTTTGCTTGTGGTAGTTTTGATGAGAGGATAAGTGAATACAATCCTGACTCATTAATTATTGAAATATTCTGTATTCCTCCAGGGGTGTTCCATTTCGTTACACCCTTATCTTCTTCGTCTACATGGTCATAAACAGCTTTTCTCGGATTAACATATCCTAACATAGTTGCTACTTCATTTGCTATAAAGAAAAACTCACCGTCTTTTTCTATAACAGTGAGTTTCCCAAAATTCTTATTTTCAAATGTTTTTAAATTACTTATCATAAGCTTTGCTCCTTATGTTTATTTTTAACTTTATCTTTGCTGATGGTGTCCTTAGCCATATCTTTAAACTTATTTATAGTCTTCGTTATTGAATCTTTTCTATCGGCCTTTCTTTCAGAAGTTTTTACCGCTTTTTTAAAGGCGTGTTCCATTACCTTTATATCCTTAGATTGAAAAAACACAGAGTGGTTACCAGTTTCCTTATCTTTCATAACAGAAAACTTCACTCCGTGTTTATTTAAAATTTTCTTTAATTCTTTTAACTCAGGATCCTTTAGATTAATTTCTTCTAACTGTCCCTTTTTAACCATATCCTTTAGTTTTACTTCTTCTCCATTATTTTTTATTACATTTTTCAAGCCTCCTTGTTCTTCTATTTGCTTGTGTACTTTCTTTAAGGCATCAAGAATTGCTTTACTTGTTGCTTTTGCAAGCCTTACTTCAAGATTAAGACTTGACCTTGATACTTCTTCATTAATCATCTATTCCACCTCCATATAAAAGTAACTCTTTGTATTTTCTTAACTTCTCTTGATGGATTTTTCTTCTAAAATCTTCTCCCGTAACTTTAACTGGTATTGTCATTTCAAGTATTCTTGAATATATCCTCTGATACTCAAGTTCAATATTAGGATTTTGAATAATTTCCAATGATAAGTTTGTAGTAAAAATTGTCGGCCTACCCTTTAAGTATCTTGAGTTTATAATGTTATATACTTGTTCTCTTGCATAAGGTGTATCCCTTTCAATTCCAAGGTCATCTAAGATTAACAATGGAATATTAGAGAGGTTACTGATAATTTCATTTGAATCTAGCTTAAATGCTGATTTTTGTATTTGGTTTATAACCTGAGATAAATTCATAATCTTAACTTTAACTTGTTTTCTTTCGATTAATTCATTTGCAATAGAACAAGCAAGATAAGTCTTTCCACTACCAACATCTCCATAAAATAAAAGTCCAACATTGTCTTCCTTCATTTGCTCAAAACTTTTGGCATAATTATAGGCAACCTTATAGGCTTGACCTTTTTCATTTAAGAATTTCTCAAAAGTATATTGATGTTGTATTGGCGATGAGAAGCAATCTCTTTTTAGCGATGATATTCTCGTTAATATTTCTCTTTCTTCGTTTTCTTTATCTCTCTTTATTTCACATTCACATTTAATTCTTGGAATAAACTTTGTAAATCCAAGGTCAAGTAATTCTCCATCGACCCTTTTACCACATACATTACAATAGATATGTCCATTTCTTTCAATATCATTTTCTCTTAATACAAAATCTTTTAAGCTTGTCATAAACTCTCTCCTATATCGTAATTCATTTTTCTTGTTGAATTGTCATTAATGTTTTTTGCCTGATCATTAAGATACCAATTAATTATCGTTGCCTTGTGGTCTTGATACTCTCTGTTATTTGCTTTCATATATGACGACAATCTATCAATGTATTCATTAATTCTGTTTCCCAACTCATTTGTTAAGTCCTTGTATTCTTCATCAGTCAAAAATATATTTTTATATATTCCATAAGGCTTTTGCCCTTTATTAAAATCATTCTTTCTTAACTCATTATTACTATTATTGTTATAGTTACCTTCCGATTTCCGAAAATCTTGACTTTCGATATTCGAATCTCTTGAATTTCGATTATCGAACTTCTGGAATTTTGTTTTTCGAACTTCTTGATTTTTTAATTCCATATTATTAAATATGCTCATAAAGTCTTTAACATAAATTCTGTTAGGCTTTCCCAGTCCTTGTCTTTTCTTTTCAATCAGTCCTATTCCTGATTTAATATCAAGTTCAGCTATTAATTTATTTGCTTTTTCACTGGCACAATTAAATTGATCTTTTATACTTTCAATTGTGTAATAAATAAAAACTTTTCCATCTTCATCTATCCACCCATTTTTATATGAAAGACCCATTCGATTAAGCATATATGAATACAAAACTTTTGCTTCAATAGAAATGCTCTCAAAAATCTTATCTTCCATTAATACCATAGGTAACCTAATGAAGTTATACATCTCAGATTGCCTATTATAAAAATAATCAAAATTCATTACTACCTCCTTTCTTAGAAATAAAAAAGACGACAGAATTATTATTTTCTATCATCTAAAATTTATATATTAAATTTTTCTATGTTTTTACTAAAACCATTCTTTGTGCATTTTTTCTAATGACTCTTTTGTTAGTGGATATCCAATAGATTCTCCTATCACAGAGTCAATCCCACAATATGGACAAATAGCTGTCCAATCTGGTTCATCTTCACACCAATTTTCTATTTCATTTGGAGAAAAGATTCTACAACAATAAAAACAACCACACTCCTTTTCATTTTTAAGCATAGTTTTATTTGCAAAAGAATACTTATGAGCTTCTATACAATCCATACTACCTCCTTATAAAATTTATAATCTTTAGTTCTATTGGTATGCTATTTACAATATTCATTATTAAAATGGATACTCTAAGCAGCACACCAACTATTTATTTTTTGAGTTTTAAACTTTGGTAGAAGTCTTGAACTCCTTATATTTACATAACTATTTGCCTCTATCACTATTATGACACGAAACCCACAGGCGAAGTCTGCTACTTGTTCTCCTATTTGTGGGTTTAGCATTTCTATTATAAAGTCAGTCAAAACCCTTGGAGTGTAATATTCTCCTGCATTACCTGCACTTTGTAAGTCCTTTAATATAGTTTCATATATATCATTAAAAGCATATCTATCTTCATATTCATCAAAATCTATCTCATTTAATTTATTTATAAGTTGGCGAAGCAGAGTTCCTGATTTCATATAGTTATAACTATCTTCAAATACAGATTTAACGATTAAAGCTCTTTTATCTGTAGTTTCATCTACTGTTAAATCTTTTAATTCTTTAAATAATCTTTCGTTAACAAACTCTAATAGCTCGTCTCCTGTCATTCCTTCTTCATCTTCTGCCCAGTTTCTCCATCTTAAATCTTCTGGAATAATAGACTCATAATCTTCTTCAAATAGCTTCCATTCAGTTTCTTTGGCATCATAAACTTTTAAAAATAACATCCATACAAGCTGGGATATTCTCTGTGCATCTCCATCTACTCCTGCATCTTGTCGCATGATATCTTGTACTCCCTTAATTAGTGATGTAATTGTCATATTTTTTGTCCCCTTTCTTTAGTTCAAGCAAAATGCTCCTTATATAGGAGCATTTATGCATATATTTGTTTTTCTAATTCTTTTACTGTTTGAATGTATTTATCTCTTCCTCCAAAGGCTTTAATAATTTGTATAGGTGTTCCTATTTGAGTAAATGGGTCTAATTTAAGGATTTCCATGCTTTCTAACTCGGATATTCCTTCATTCATATATTTATCTAAAAGAGCTTCTAATACTTCTCTTGCTACATCTGAATATTTGCCAAAGTAGTTTCTTTTCTTTACATTATTGGCTCTTTCTTTTCTTGTAAGTGGTTTTTGGTCAAAGGCTAAGTGAAGAATTAAATCAAATTCATCTAAGTCTTGCCCTACTTCTTTTTTTACAGCATCTAAAAATACTCCTCTTTCCTTTAACTCTTCAAGAATAGCAGTTTTTTTATCTTCCTTATTCCAGCAATTTATAAATTCATTTAAATCAGCATATTCATTTCGAATGTTCTTTCTTGTATAGTTTTTTAATGATTCAGTAACAAGTTTACCATCTTTATCATAATATTCGACTCTTTCATTTACAACCATAACATCTACATCATCGATTACATATTTAACTCTTGAATTTTCTTCCTCATCTTCAAAATTAAAATCTCCTGGAGTACCATTAAATCCATCTCCAACCCCCCCAATATTTTCATCTATATCTGGTGGAACTATTGAATCATCATCTTCTGGTTCATATATAATTACAGGTTCACCATCAAATTCTGGGTCTGCAAATAGTCTGGTTACTCCTCTAAAGTCCATAATAGTAAAGAATTGTTTCCCGTATTCTTCTTTAATCCTTGTTCCTCTACCTATGATTTGTTTAAATTCAGTCATACTATTAATATTACTATCTAATACTATGAGCTTACAAGTTTGAGCATCTACTCCTGTTGTCATAAGTTTGGAAGTAGTTACTATAGTAGGATATTTACTGGCAGGGTCTATAAAGTTATCCAATTGTGTTTTCCCTTCCTCGTTATCTCCTGTAATTCTCATAATATATTTATTGTTTTCTTTCACTAAATCAGAGTTTTCATTAATAAGAGCTTGTCGCATTCTTTCTGCATGGTCTATATCTACACAGAATACAATGGTTTTATCAAATCTATTTGTTTTCTTTAAAAATTCTGTGATTTTTTTTGCTACTATTTCCGTTCTTTTTTCAAGTATTAAATTTCTATCAAAATCTGATATATTGTATATTCTATCTTCTATTAAATTTCCATACTTATCTAATTTACCCTTAGCAGGTCTATAGCCTTCTAAATCTTTATCTAAAGATACTCTAACTACTTTATATGGTGCTAAAAAACCATCTTCAATACCTTGTTTAAGTGAGTAGGTATATACTGGCTCTCCAAAATAGTTAGATGTAGAAATATCTTTTGTTTCCTTTGGAGTTGCTGTTAGCCCTATTTGAGTTGCACTACTAAAATACTCTAATACTTCTCTCCAAGCTGAATTGTCTTTGGCAGAACCCCTATGACACTCATCTACTATTACTAAGTCAAAGAAATCTGGACTAAATTCTTTATATACATTTTGCCAATCTTCACTTCCAGTCATACTTTGATATAATGCTAAATATATTTCATGAGCTTTATCTATATTTTGCCTATTTACTTTTATCATCTTATCTCCAAAATGTTTAAAATCATTTGCCATGGTTTGGTCTACTAATATATTTCTATCGGCAAGAAATAGAATTCTCTTTTTAGCCTTTGACTTCCATAGTCTATATATGATTTGAAATGCTGTATAGGTTTTTCCCGTTCCTGTAGCCATAACCAGTAGTATTCTATCTTGCCCCTTTGCTATAGCTTCTATTGCTCTATTAATAGCAACTCTTTGATAGTATCTTGGAGTTTTACCACTCATATCAAAGAAATAGTCTTCAGCAACAATCTTTTCTTCATGAGCTTGTATACCTTTTCCTGTTTTGTATCTTTCCCAAAGCTCATTTGGACTTGGAAATTCATCCAATCTTAATTCTCTTTCACGTCCAGTAAAATTATCATGTTCTATAAATCCATCTCCATTAGAGCTATAGATAAATGGGATATCTAATATATCTCCATATTCTAGGCCTTGTTGCATTCCAGCTCCCATAGACTTTTTATTGTCTTTAGCCTCTATTATGGCAAGGGGCATATTAGGTTTATGGCTTAAAATGTAATCTGCTCTTTTTCTTTTTCCCCTAGCTACAAGATTTCCTCTTACGATAATTCTTCCATCAGTGAAACTATATTCAGCCCTTACTTGAGTCTTTATATCCCATCCCGCTTTTTCTATAGCAGGAGTTATGTATTTCATCTTTATATCTTCTTCTGATAAATCTTTTTTATTTATACCCACTACCCTCATCCCCTTTCTATCACTCTATATTTATAAAGCTTTAGAATATATTGGATAATCTTGCCTACATTATACCATACATTTTCCCAATTTTTAAATAATAAAACAGCAGGAGAAAGTATGGTATAAATTCCAAGACTTCTCCTGCTGTTAAAAAACTTTATTTTATAGGGACAGTGAACCTGTCCCCTTGTCCTTATATTTCTCTTCTTCCTTCTAATGCTTTGGAAAGTGTTACTTCGTCATAGTATTCTAAATCTCCACCTACAGGAATACCATGAGCTATTCTTGTGGTTTTGATGCCCATTGGCTTTAGAAGCTTTGATATATACATTGCTGTTGCTTCTCCTTCTACTGTAGGATTTGTAGCTAAAATTACTTCCTTTACTTCTCCAGTTTGAATCCTCTTTAATAGTTCCTTAATAGTAATATCATCAGGTCCTATATCGTCCATTGGGGATATTGCCCCTTGAAGAACATGATATAATCCATTGTATTCCCTTGTTTTTTCCATGGCTACTACATCTTTTGGACCTTGCACTACGCATATAGTAGAAGAATCCCTCTTCTTATCTCTACAAAGATAGCAAGGGTCTTCATCGGTTAAATTAGAACAAATGCTACAGTATTTAATTTTTTCTTTTGCATTTATAATTGAATGAGCCAATTTTTCTGCTTCCAATGGTTCCATTTCAAGTATATGAAAAGCCAATCTTTGAGCAGTTTTCCTTCCTACGCCTGGTAGTTTTGAAAGTTCTTCTATTAAATTGGCTATAGGTAGTGCATAGTATTCCATTTCAAAATCCTCCTAGAATAGTCCTGGGATGTTCATTCCACCAGTTATTTTTCCCATTTCTTTCGAAACATACTCTTCAGCATTTCTAAGTGCCTCATTTACAGCTGCTAAAACTAAATCTTGTAGCATATCTACATCATCAGGATCTACTACTTCTTCATCTATAGTAATAGAAACAATTTGTTTTTTTCCATTAGCAACAGCGACCACAGCTCCGCCACCAGCACTAGCTTCTATTTCTTTTTCTTCTAATTCAGCTTGAAGTTCTGCCATTTGTTTTTGCATCTTTTGTACTTGCTTCATCATGCCACCCATATTACCCATTCCTGGAAATCCTTTTGCCATAACAATACCTCCTATTATCTTTTTATATTTACTAAGTCTTCTCCAAAGAAGTCAATAGCTTCCTTAATCAGCTCTCCTTCTTCATCTTCTTTTGAATCTTTTTCATCTTCATTTATCATGATAAAATTTATTCTTATATTTTTATTAAAATGCCTAGAAACAACTTTTTCTACATATTCCTTATTTCCCTTTGTACTTATAGCCTGTTTGTGTATGCCAAAACCATCATTATATCCAATAGTCAATATTCTATTTTCATAATTAACAAGCTTTCCTTCCATTAAAAGTGCCTGAGTAGCTATTCTATGTTTCTTCATGTTTTGAAGTACCTTTGACCATTCACTTTTTATAAAATTGAAACTTAACTCTTTTCCATCATCAACAATTACAGGCTCTAGCTCTTCTTCTTTCTCCTTTGCCACTCTGTTCTCTACTTTTTTGACAGGTTTTTCTTTTTGAGGATTTACAACTTCATTCTTTGTTGAGACTTTAATATTACCACTTTCTATTATTTTTTCAAGTCTCTTTATTCTTTCTTGAAGGGTTAGTTCCCCTTTCAACTCTATTAGCTTCACTATTATCATTTCAACGATAATCCTAGGCTGAGTCGACCATTTTGCCCTATTTTCTCCTTCATTCAACACTTGAAGTCCATTTAATATGAAGGATGTAGACATCTTTTGTGATTGTTCTACATATCTATCTATAGTTTCTTTTTCTGCATCTATTATATCTAGAGGGTTTTCAGATGTCTTTGCTATCATCAAGTTTCTAAAATGAAACATCAAGTCTTTTATCAATTGATTTATATCTTTTCCATTTTGGATAATATCATCTAATAGATGTAATGCCTTATCTAGATCCTTTGTCTCAATATAGTCTACTAAATTAAATATCAAATCCTCATTTGCAATCCCCAATATTGAGAGAGTTTCTTCATGAGTTAAAGTTCCTTCACTAAAAGAAACACATTGATCAAGTAGACTAAGAGCATCTCTCATTGCTCCATCTGAATTTCTTGCTATAAGACTTAATGCTCTTTCCTCAGCTTTAAGCCCTATTTCATTGCAAATATTATTTAAATGATGGACTATAATTTTAGTTGTCATCCTTTTGAAATCAAATCTTTGACATCTTGATAAAATAGTTTGAGGAAGTTTTTCTACTTCCGTTGTGGCTAGTATGAATATTAAGTGACTAGGTGGTTCTTCTAATGTTTTTAGCAATGCATTAAATGCTCCCTTTGAAAGCATATGAACCTCATCAATGATATAAACCTTGAATCTTCCTTTTGATGGGGGATACTTTACCTTGTCTCTAATTTCTCTTACATCATCTACTCCAGTGTTACTTGCTGCGTCCATTTCTATTACATCCATTATACTCTCATCTAGTATACCCTTACATACTTCACAAGTATTACAGGGATTGCCATCTTTAGAATCAATACAGTTAACAGCTCTTGCAAAAATTTTAGCTGTAGAAGTTTTTCCTGTTCCCCTGGTACCTGAAAATATGTAAGCATGACCAATGCTATTATTTGTTATTTGGTTTTTTAATGTTGTTGTTATATGTTCCTGCCCCAATACTTCATCAAAAGTCTTAGGACGAAACCTTCTATACAGGGCTTGATACATATTTCTCCACCTTCCACTCTTAGTTAAATATATTATACCAAATATATCTTGTCAAATACACACTCATTTCACTATAACTGAAAGTAATTTCATTTTTTATTGACATAGTTATAATTCTAATGTATAATATAAATCTGTAGTGCATAATTAAATATAATATTTGGAGAGGTGGCCGAGTTGGTCGAAGGCGCACGACTGGAAATCGTGTAGACGCCAAAACGTCTCGCGGGTTCGAATCCCGCCCTCTCCGCCATATTAAGTTTTGCCGTGCTAGATGGGGAGGTAGCGGTGCCCTGTAACCTGCAATCCGCTATAGCAGGATTGAATTCCTAGTTTCGACTTCGTCCATTTCATGGTCTGACCTAAATAAGTGATGTTGACGGTTGGGTCTTGCGCAACGGAAATTCATGAACCCCGTCAGATCCGGGAGGAAGCAGCGGTAAGTGAACACTTTCGTGTGCCGCGGGGGTGCCTGATCCGAGTTAACTGTTTAGGTAACGCTTGGGGTGGCAAGCCAACGCTAGGTGCACGGCTTACATATCATAAAAAGCTATGGAAAATTCCATAGCTTTTTATTTTTTAGCTAATTGAGCAGCAATCAATACTGTAATAGGTACAGAACATAATAGTCCAATACTTCCTGCCATTGCTCTTATAATTTCAGAAGCAACAAAATCCATATTTACAATTTCTATCAAATTCATATTGTATATTGAAAATATAATCATAAGATGAATTGAAGTACCAACATAAGCTAATATTAATGTATTTGACATAGAGCCCATAATATCTTTACCAATGTTCATTCCTGATTTAATTAAATCATTGGTTTGTATTTTAGGATGCACTTCTTTTATTTCCCACATTGAAGAAGAAACAGACATTGCTACATCAATTATAGCTCCAAGTGCCCCTATGATTATTCCTCCAAAAAGAAGCCCTTGATAATCAATGTTTTTATATTGGGGTATATAAGCTAACATCTGAGCATCTTCATTAGCCACTCCTGTTAAACAAGCTGCTTTTCCAACTGCCATAGCTAAAATCCCCGCTATAGTTACTCCAGAAATTGTACCTAATATAGCAGTCAAAGTCTTCTTGTTTAATCCACTTATTATAGTAAGGGTAAATATAACAGTTACTATAGAAGTAAAAATAGATACTAAAATAGGACTATAACCCTTTGTTATCAAAGGAATAAATACAAAAATGATCAATAACCCCATTAACACAAGTGTTAAAGCTGATTTGAGTCCTTTGATTCCTCCAATCATTATAAGTAAAATAACAAAAAGTACTACGATAAAATATAGTTTTCCTTCTCTTGACCTTTCATATATCTTTAAAGATGAAACTTCTCCCCTTTCATCTTCAGTTAATCTCAACAGCATAATATCATTTTTTTTAAATATTAATTTATAGGGCATAATCATTTCAACTGTATTTCTTACAGTATATACTTCGCCTTTGTGTTTTCCATTAAGTATTTCTATCTTTAAATGTTGATATCTTATATCTGATTCTATTGGTACATCAACCTTGTCCTCTTTTGTATCATCAAAAGTTATATCAATAACTATTGCCTTCACAGTCACATAATCAGGTATTTGTAATGTTTCCTCATAATATTCTTTTAATCCCTCGTCTTTGGCATAAGAAATATCTTTATGTAAAATACTAAACAAAAAAACAGCAATCATGATCGTAATAATTAGTTTGCGACCTTTCAACAGATATTCTCCTCTCCTTTAAGTCTAAAACGCTTTGCCCCTAAAGAGACAAAGCGTTTTATATTATTAATTCTTTAATTAGCAGGAATCAATATTTTTTGACCTGGGAATATTAAATGTGGATTCTTTAATTTATTAAATTGTGCTAATTTTTCCCATGTCGTATTGAACTTCTCTGCAATCTTCCACAATACATCTCCAACTTTTACAACATAAGATTTTTCCTTAGCTACTACTTTATTTTCTTTTTCAGGTGTTACTACTGGTTTTTCTTCTACAACTTTTTCAGCTTCTTTTATATAATCAACAGCTTTTGGAGTAATAACTTTTGCTTCTTTAATAGAATCTACAAGCACATCTCTTATAGGAACAAAAGTTTCAACAACATTTTTAGCATTTGAGAAATCATACTTGTCTCCACCTGTAAGTAGAAAATCTGAAATAACAACTTTATAATACTTATCCATTTCTAAAGGTGTACCATCTTCAAGAGTTATCTTTGTAATCCTATTTTCAAACCCTCTATCCTTATCGTACTCTACTATTAGTCCTACAAATTGTCCATCTGTAATTTCTGGGTTTAAGATACCATGATCTATTGCTTTTTTCAAATCTACTCCTTTTAAATCCAATGTCACAAGAGAATTGTCAAAAGGCATTATTTCATACAAATCACCCATTGTTATATTGCCTTTGTCAAGAGTACGTCTAAGACCTCCACCATTTTGAATAGCAACTTGTGCACCTGTTTTATCTCTGATAACTTCACATGCCCATCTACCTAATAGGGACACATTTGGTTGACTTCTATCGTGAGTAAATTCAGCAGAAGCCTCTCCTAATACTTCTCCCAATATTGGTTGTAATTTTTTATCATATTCTTCATATTTTTTAGTAGCTTTTTCATCTGGTATAATATCATTTTTATGTTTAGCTACATCATCAACTTTAATATTTATGTCTTTAACTTTGTTGTTTTCATCTAATTCAATTGATATAATTCCCATTGCACGACCATATTTGTAAGCTTGTATAACTGGAACATCATTTACCTTTCCACATACAGTTTGATGACTATGAGCTGATAATATTACATCTAATCCTTCTACCTTTGTTAAATCTACTGCCTTTCCCCTGATTTCTTTTGTATCTCTATCTTGTGAAGAATCAATATGTGTTAATGCCATAATAACATCTGGAATGCCTTCTTCAGCCTTTCCATCTTTTAAATACTTAACCCATTCTTCAGCTGATTTAACAGGATCTCTAAATTCAATTCCTGCAACATTTTCAGCCTTAGTAAGAGTTGTTGTATCAGGATGAGCAAGTCCTATAAAAGCAATCCTTATTCCACCTTTTTCAACAATCTTATAAGGTTTTGCCCATGATACAGGTTCCTCTGTCTTTGTATCATATATATTAGCTGCTAGAAAATCAAAACCACCATCTTTTGACCATTTTTCCATTAAGTCTACTCCCCAGTCAAATTCATGGTTTCCCACAGCTGAAGCAACTACATTCATTGACTTCATCATTGCAGAAACAGGTTCACCATAAGTTAAATTTGACATAGCAGTTCCTTGATAATTATCCCCACCAGATACCACTATAGTATTTGGATTATTTTTCACTGCTTCATTGACATAAGCTACCATTTTAGCCATACCAATGTTTTTTCCGCCTTCTTTAATATCTTCTGCCAAGTTTCCGTGGAAGTCATTAAATAAGATAACATCCACCGTGTTGCTTTCATTTTCTTTTTCAGAAGGTAACTTATCAGTAGCCTTTTTTACCTCAACAGTATCTTCTTTTGACTTAATTTCTTCTGCAAATGTAAATGGAGTACTAATACTAAATAACATCATAAATACTAGTAAAAGACTAAGCACACATTTGCAATTAAAATTTTTGAAAAACTTTTGCATCTTATAAAATCCCCTTTCTTGTATTTTATGTATACTATATGTATTCTATCTATAAGCAAAAAACCCTTCTTTTTAATTGTAAAATATTATTAAAACTATAGCATTTTACATATTATAAAAAGCTATGGAAAATTCCATAGCTTTTTTTATCATCCTTCAAATGTTCTATTACCATTTACTTGATACTCGTCAAGATTTGTCTTTCCATAAGTAATCCCTGTAACTACCTTTGGATCGATTTCTCTTTCCAATTCCTTAAACCCACTTTGTAAAGGTTCCACTATTTTAATAGCCATTTTAAAGGAAACTTTGTCTCTTTGTGTTTCAGCTTCAGTAATTATCTTATTTAAACTTATATAAATCTCTCTCAAATCTTTAGCTATATCTGAATCTCCTTGCAAAGTAGCTAATAATTCAGCTATTATATCCCTTGAATTTTTATTAATACTATTTAATTCATTATAATTCCCTTCATCTATAACCTTTATACTATCTTTGAAATTGTCAATCAATGCCTCATAAAGGATGGTAACCAAACCAGCCTCATTGGTTGCTGATATTCTTTTTTCTATTTCTTTTTTATTAAGCATACTACTCATCTCCTATCTATCTAAGTAATTGCAGCACTGCCTGAGGAAGTTGATTAGCTTGGGCAAGCATAGCTGTTCCTGCCTGTTGTAATATATTTAGTCTAGTAAACTCACTCATTTCAAGAGCCATATCAGCATCTTCTATTCTTGACATAGATGCAGTCAAGTTCTCAGCAGTATTGTCTATGTTTTTGATTGTGTGCTCTAGACGATTTTGATATGCACCAAGTTTGGAACGCATTTCAGAAACTTTTCCTATGGCAGTATTAAAAGTAGCTATACCTGAACTAAATTTAGATGTTTTTAATTCTCCAGACTTTTTTATTCCACTTGCAATTTCTTTTTTAAATTTCTCAATTCCTAACCCCGATGCTGTTGCCTTTATTCCACTCATCTCAATCTTTACAACTTGATTTTCATTTGCCCCTACTTGAAGTTGTAATTCACCCTCAGTGCCATCTAATAACTTCTTACAATTAAACTCAGTTTCATTAGCTATCTTATCTATTTGGTCTGTCAACTGAACTATTTCATCTCCAATAGCTTTCAAATCATCATCCTTATAAACTCCATTCGCGCCCTGTACACATAGTTCCCTCATTCTTTGCAGCATAGCATGGACTTCATTTAGTGCTCCTTCTGCTGTTTGAATAAGACTTATTCCATCTAAGGAGTTTCTACTAGCTTGTCTTAGTCCTCTCACTTGTGCTTGCATCTTTTGTGATATTGCCATTCCTGCTGCATCGTCTGCTGCTCTGTTGATCCTCTTACCTGATGATAGTCTTTCCAATGACTTTTGAATAGAATTTGTTGTCATATTTAATGTTCTATGTGTATTTAGTGCTGGAATATTGTTATTTATCCTCATTATTATCCTCCTCATTTATCTTTTCTATAAAATTTAATGTTTCTTTTATAATCAAAAAGAGCTCTTGGGGTACTTTATCAATACTATCTATTTTCATTTCATCTTTTAAGTCAAACTTACCTTTTTCATGTGGACTCTCATAAGCTCTTTTCACTTGACTTTTTGGAACAATTCTTAATTTCATATCTCTCTCCTATATTCTTGTATCGACTGCTTTTAACAAATTCTCTACCTTTTTTTCCTTCTTTTCAACAAAAATATCTTTAAGGCTGTATCCTATACTATTAAATCCTTCTTTGAGAATATTGTCATTTTCAATTATCTTAGAACTACTGCTCTCATTAGCAATCAATTGTACACTTATATCTTTATCTACAACCTCTAGATTAAGTTTTACATTTCCCAAGTTCTCAGTATTCAAATTTAAAATAAAAGTCATGTTTTCTGTGTTTATTCCACTATTACCCTTTGGTATAATGACCTGTAAATTTTCAAAATCATCTCCTACTTGTAATGGAAACTGTAAAACCAAATCTTCTTTAGATAGTTCATTTTGAATTTTTAAATTGTCTATCAATTCTCTTTTATTTCGCCTTTTTCTATTATCCCCTAGTGAATCAAAGGAACTGGCTAGATTACTTAATTTCTTTAATAATTCCTTGTACTCTTCCCTTACACTTATATCTCCCTGCTTTAATGATTTTGAAACAGCTTTAGCATTCTCTTCTACCTGTGCTACAGCTTGTCTTGCTTCATTTTTCTCTATATTTTCACTTTCTTTTACAATATTATTGATACTATGACCTAAACCATTTTTATTTTCATTGAAATAATTAATCCTAGTAAGCTCTTTCATAGATATATCCATACCATTCTTTATAGCTATTGGAATAAGTTGATTTTCCTTGCCTTCCATTGCTTTTATTCTTTTAAGTGTATCTTCAACTTCCCTGTATCTATTTATCTTTTTATCAATATATTCATTTAATTCACCTAAAGGCATGTATTCAACTTCTACACCTTCTATGATACTTTCTTTGACTATATTTACAGTTAAGCTTTGTTTTGCCTTAATATATTCCTGTCTAATCAAACTCTCTGCTACCCCATTTATAGGTTCTACAACAACAGGATTTTCTCTTAAGGCCATTTCACTTTCATATAGACTATTTAAACTAATATGATTAAATCTTTTAGAAACCAATGCAATTGTATTTTCATTTAAATCTCCTAATGTGTGGATAACATTAGATAATCGAATGACCTTATCCACAGTTTGCCTACTTAATTGTCCACTGTTGTTAATTGTTGATAAGTCTTTTATTAGACGTATTAAATCTTCATCCTTTACCTTTCCCATAGTATTTAACTTTTCTAAAATCTCATTTGCACTTTCCTCTACCTTTTCTATGTTTTCAGGTAAATTATCTTCTTTCAATATGTCCACAAGTTTTTCTACATGCTCTTTAAGTGGATCTATATCATCGTTTACAAGTTTTGCTGTATTTTCTTCATCTAATAAATCCACTAGTTCTGTCAAGGACTCTTTCATCTTAAATACTTTATTTACATTGTCCTCTGTTATATCTAGTCCATTTAATATGAACTTTTCTATCAATGCAATATTCTCTTCTGAAGATTCTAGATTATATTGTTCTAATAGATTTACTATATCTTCTTTGGTAGTTTGTATTTCAAACATATTTTCATCATAATAAGCTAAAGCCAAATTTTTATCTGAAACATTTGTATCATAAGAATGCTTCAATCTATATATATTTTCAATATTAGGTATTAACTCATCTTTAAGAACCTTGATAAATGTTGTATCTTCTACTTTTTTTAAATCATGGAGTTTATAAACTACTTCTTTCACTAATTCGATATTTTCCTTGTTTATCTCCATATCTTCTCTATGTAATGCTATTATGCTGTCATAGATATCCTTACCCATACGCCTACCGTATATTTTTAGGGCAACTTTTTCTGCTTCATCATAGGTTAAATCCCTCTTTAGTCCCAATAATTTAGATAATGAAAAATCTTCTTCAATTGATATCTCTCCTAGAGATTCATATATGGTTTGAAGGGAAGCTTCTTCTAAATCTATTCCATCCTTTAACAGCTTTATAGCTGAATTATAGTCTATTTTTTCTATTACTTCACTTAAATACTTTTCCGTCATGAGAAGGGATCCTATATTTTCCACTGTCATAGGAATATTGTTTTCTAAAAGAGTTTCCGCTATCTTTATATTTTCTTCTGTAGACTCTATTCCTAGTTTTTTAAATAAATCATCTATTTTTCTAAGTTGATTTTCTTCTATTTGCTTTTTTTCTTCTATTTTATAAGACTGAACATTTTCTTTTTCAATCTTAACCTTTTCTCCAACCTCCTCTTCTATTTCTTCTTTTAACCTCAAGGTATAATTAACTACTTTGCCTCCAACTTCTGATTCTACCTTAATATTTTTACCATCTTTGGCTATAAGGGTTCCCTCTATATCAAAAGGTAACGTAGGCACCATATTATATGTATTTACTAATTTTTCAGTAGATATATTTTTTATTGAATTCATACTTTTGCCCCTTTCTCTATCTTATTAATCTTATCGTCAAGTATTGATTATTCTTTAAGATGAAGTTAAGTTGGCTAAATTAAATATTTGCCCCTGGCACTAACTTTCTAACTTTTAACTTTAGAATATTTTTTATTTTGGCTTTGTATTTTCAAAAACCTGCCGATAATATATAATAGAAGATAGAGGGGAGTGATTCCTTTGGTTAAGGTAAATTCTATAAATACACAAAATAGTATTCCTGAAATAAAAAAAGTTCAATCTAATGATAAAAAGCAAATAAAAGCAAATTTTAAAGAAAAAATTGAAAACATTCAGCAAGAACAAATAAGAGAAGAACTAAAGACATTGTTCGACAAAATTGAAATAAAAACAAATAAATTACAAGATAGGCTATTTATCGATGATTTAGTCGAATATAAAAAGCTGGTAAAGGAATTTTTGAATATATCCGTCAACAATTCTCATGTGTTTTACAAAGAAAATTCATTGGATAGAAGAGGTCGTCATAGGGTATATTCTATAGTAAAACAAGTAGATAAAGAATTAGATGAACTGACAAGTGATTTTATTGATATTGAAGGAAATAGGCTTAAAATATTAGATAGATTAAATGATATAAAAGGATTACTTTTAGATATTTTGACATAATATAGTTTAGAATGGGAGGGATAGAGATGGATGCAAATTTTAAAAACATAATTCTTGCTGGTATTGGAAGCATAGCTTATACTTATGAAAAAGCAAATGAAATGGTAGATACATTAGTGAAAAAAGGTGAAATCACTGTAAATCAAGGAAAAGAGTTAAATGAAGAATTGAAAAAAGTAATTGACTCTAAAAAGCAAGAGCAACAAGGAAATACTGCAATCGATCTAGAAACATTGAAAAACATTATAACCCAACTAAATTTACCCACTAAAGAAGATATAGATGCATTAAATACTAGAATTGACAACTTAGAGAAAAATAATTAGTATGGGAGGGTAAAAAATACCTTGATTTAAATCAAGGTATTTTTTTTAAAAGGATATGGATACAGATTATAGAAAAAAGAGAATAAGGGAAATTGTATCAGTTTCAATAAAACATGGATTAAGAAAAGGTATAAATAATCCTGAACAATTAAAATGTACATTAGAAGAACTAGGCCCTACTTTTGTAAAAATTGGTCAAATTCTGTCCACAAGACCAGATATTCTACCTAGTGAATATATAATGGAACTTCAAAAATTACAAGACGATGTAAAAGCCGAAAAATATGATGTAATGGTAGATGTTATAGAAAGTGAACTTGGTAAATCAATAGATGAAGTTTTTCTTGAATTTAGCAAAATTCCCATGGCCTCTGCTTCATTAGCTCAAGTACATTTAGCCAAACTTAAAACTGGTGAAAATGTTGTCGTTAAAATCCAGAGACCAAATGTAAAGGAAAAGATGACAGCAGATATCGCCATACTTAGAAAACTTGCCCCTGTTATTAACTTAACTCCAACAGGTAGTGCTATGGATGCTAGGGAAGTAGTAGAAGAATTGGCAGATGCTACTGAAAAAGAACTAGACTTTGTCAATGAAAGAAGAAATATAGAAACATTTGCCGAAAATAATAAAGATGTTAAATTCATCCTTTGCCCTAAGGTGTATGAAGAATATTGTACAGATAAAATCATTGTAATGGACTATATAGAAGGAATCAAAATTGATGATATAGACAAATTAAAGGATGAAGGATATGATCTACAGGATTTAGCTAGCAAACTAACTTACAATTACTTCAAACAAATATTTGAAGATGGGTTTTTCCACGCTGATCCCCATCCTGGAAATATATTAATACACGATAAAAAAATAGGCTATATTGACTTTGGTCTAATGGGTCAATTAGACAATTCTCTTAAGAAAAAGTTCAATGAATTTCTAGAGGGAGTAGTAGATAGAGATATAAATAAAATGAGCAAGTCCATTTTAAAAATCGGCATAAAAAAAGGCCCTATGGATATAAAAAAATTGAGCAACGATATAGAAATAATGTATGAACAATACATTGAAGAATCCCTATTTGACTTTGATCTTCCTCAGATAATGGAGGAAGTATTGAAAGTTTGCAAGGACAATAATATTCATATGCCAAAAGATATTACCCTTTTGATAAAAGGGCTAATGACAATACAAGGAGTAATAGCTAAATTAGATAAAGAAATAAACATTATGGATGTTGCCATTCCCTATATGAAAAACCGTTATTTGGACGAAAAACTTAAAACATTGGATTTGTCAAAAATTGTTAAAGAAATTTACACTATTGTAAAAGCAAATATGAACTTATCCGTTAAATTTTTGGATTTGATAAATCAAGCTATAAATGGGAAATTGAAACTTCAAATGGACTTTAAATATGGCCAAGAGATTATAAATGAATTAAATAAGATGATAAATCGTATTGTGTTCGGGATGATAGTGGCAGGTCTAGTAGTTAGCTCATCCTTGGTTATCACTGCAAATGTAGGTCCTAAAATATATGGCATATCTCTCATTGGTATTACTGGATACTTAGGAGCAGCTGTTGCAGGATTTTGGCTATTAATCTCCATCATACGGTCAGGAAAGATGTAATCAATAAGTTAGTAAATGCCGAGGGCAAATATTTAAAAAGGCATAAATTCACAAGCAATTTGAATTTATGCCTTTGTTTTTATTCAACTTGAAAATCTAATTTATCGTTTTTAACTGATACTACAACTGTATCCTTATCCTTTACAACTCCACCTATAAGCATCTTACCTAAATTGGTTTCAATTTCTTTTTGAAGGAATCTCTTTACAGGTCTTGCACCATATTGTACAGAATAAGCTCTGTCTAATACAAATTCCTTAGCATCATCTGTTAATTTTATAGTAATATTTCTGTCTTCTAGTTTTGATTGAATTTCATTAATTTGAAGGTCAATAATCTTGTAAATTTCATCTTTCTCTAGAGGCTTAAACATTACTATCTCATCAATACGGTTTAAAAACTCCGGTTTAAATATCCTTCTCATGTCTTCCATTACCTGTCCTCTTGCAGAATCACTTATACTTCCATCACTACTTATTCCCTCTAATAAATAATGAGAACCTAAATTAGATGTCATAATAATTACTGTGTTTTTGAAGTCAACTATATTTCCTTGATTGTCTGTAAGTCTTCCATCATCTAATACTTGAAGAAGTATGTTGAATACATCTGGATGTGCTTTTTCAATTTCATCAAATAGTATAACAGAATAAGGTTTCCTTCTAACTGCTTCTGTTAGCTGTCCTCCCTCATCATACCCTACATATCCAGGAGGTGCTCCTATTAGCCTTGATACTGAAAACTTCTCCATGTACTCACTCATATCTATTCTAATCATGTTTCTTTCATCATCAAATAGGGTTTCTGTAAGAGCCTTAGCAAGTTCTGTCTTACCTACTCCCGTAGGTCCTAAGAATATAAAAGACCCAACTGGTCTATTAAAGGATTTAAGTCCTGCCCTAGCCCTAATAACCGAATCAGATACACTCGTTACAGCTTCTTCCTGACCAATAACCCTCTTGTGTAGTATTTCATCTAAATGAAGAAGTTTTTCTCTTTCACTTTCTACAAGTTTAGTTACAGGAATTCCAGTCCATTTAGATACAACTTCTGCTATCTCTTCTTCTGTAACTTCTTCTTTTAGCATTCTATCTTCGCTTTCATTTAGTGCCTTTGACTCTTCTAGTTTTCTTTCTAATTCAGGAAGTTTTCCATACTTTAATTGAGAAAGTTTTTCTAAGTCATATTTTCTTTCTGCTTCTTCTATTTGGTGTTTTGTAATATCTATTTCTTCCTTTATTTCTTTAACCATTCTAATATTCTTCTTTTCTTCTTGCCATTTAGCTCTTTTTGCATCATAAACTTCTTTATGACCAGCTAATTCCTTCTCTAACTTTTCTAGCCTGTTCTTAGAATTTTCATCAGTTTCTCTTTTTAGAGCTTCTCTTTCTATTTCAAGTTGCATTATCTTCCTTCTTATTTCGTCTAATTCTGCAGGCATGCTGTCTATTTCTGTCCTCATCATAGCTGAAGCCTCATCCATTAAATCTATGGCCTTGTCTGGCAAAAACCTATCACTTATATATCTATCTGATAGAGTTGCACAAGCTATTACAGCACTGTCAGATATTCTTATCCCATGATGTATCTCATACTTTTCTTTTATTCCTCTTAATATAGCTATTGTATCTTCCAATGTAGGTTGAGGTACTAATACCTTTTGAAACCTTCTTTCAAGTGCCGCATCCTTTTCAATATATTTTCTATATTCATCTAATGTTGTAGCACCAATACAGTGAAGTTCTCCTCTTGCAAGCATAGGTTTCAATATATTAGAAGCATCCATTGAGCCTTCTGCCTTACCTGCTCCAACTATATTGTGAATCTCGTCTATAAACATTAGTATTTTACCATCGGACTTTTCTACCTCATTTAAGACAGCCTTCAATCTTTCTTCAAATTCTCCTCTAAACTTTGCACCAGCAATTAATGAACCCATGTCTAATGAAAAAATAATCTTGTCCTTAAGACCTTCTGGTACATCGCCATTTATTATCCTCTGTGCCAGTCCCTCCACTATGGCTGTCTTACCTACTCCAGGCTCTCCTATCAATACAGGATTGTTCTTAGTTCTTCTAGAAAGTATCCTTATAACATTTCTTATTTCGTCATCTCTACCTATTACTGGATCTAGTTTTCCCTGTCTTGCCTCTTCAGTCAAATTCCTACCATATTTTTTCAATGGATTATAATTTCCCTCTGGATTATCTGTAGTTATAGTTTGATTTCCCCTAACCTTTTTTAATGCCTCCATAAACCTTTCTAGATTTATATTGTATTTCTTTAGTATGCTTTCTGAAGGTATTCCTCTTTCTTTAAGTAGGGAAATAAATAAATGCTCAACACCTATATATTCATCATTGAACTTCTTAGCCTCATCTTCTGCTTTTAGTAGTATCTTTGCAAATGCTCTACTATTATAAAGGGAACTAGATCCACTGCCATATTGCTTTGGAAGTTTTTCCACTTCTCTTTCTACATCATTTCTAACTAAATCAGTGTTCTCTCCCATAAAAGAAATAAGTCTAGGAATGAGACCTTCATTGTCCTCTAAGAGTGCTAAAAATAAATGCAAATCTTCAACTTGAGGATTCTCATATTTTATAGCCAACTCCTGAGCTCTTCCTATAGCCTCTTGACTCTTTTGAGTAAATCTATTGATATCCATATTATCTCCTCCTATTCTCTAGGATTGTATATTGTAATTTCACTTAGCTTTTCATATAGCTTAATCTGTTCTTCTGTAAGATGAGGTGGATTTACTATTACAGCTTCGATATATAAATCCCCTTCATTTTCCTTTATATCTTTATACCCTTTTTTAGGTATTCTTATCTTTTGACCACTTTCTATACCTTGAGGAATTTTTACTTTTATCTTTCCAGCAAAGCTATCAACTATCACTTGAGTTCCCAAGGCTGCCTCCCAAGGTAATAGTTTGACTTTAGTAGTTAAATCCAATCCATCTAATGTAAACTTAGGACTGTCTTTTATATTTACTCTAAGATATATATCTCCACCTACTCCAATCTTACTTCCCCTTATCTTTATCTTCTTTCCTGGAGGTATTCCCTTAGGTACCTTTACAGATAGAGTTTTGTTTTCATTACCAACTCTAAAAGAAACTCTCTTTGTAGTTCCATGATACGCTTCATCTAAAGACACTGTTATTTCACTTTCTATATCCTGTTGCGGTTCTGTTCTAGAACTTCTCTTTCCTCTCCCAAATAGATCTCCTATATTAAATCCTCTACTTCTAGCTCCTGCATCTTGAAAACCTCCGCCACCAAAAAACATATTAAAGAAATCACTAAAATCCCCTTGAGTTCCATCAGTAGTATAGGTATAAGTATATCCTCTTCCAAAATCATCAAATCCAAAATGAGATGGATCAAAATCTTGACCATTTGTGAAGTTATAACCACTTCCAAAAGTATCATACTTCTTTCTCTTTTCTTCATCTCCAAGTACTTCATATGCTTCATTTATATCTTTAAATTTTTCTTCCGTGCTTTGATCACCTTTATTCATATCTGGGTGATATTTTTTAGCTAATTTTCTATATGCACTTTTTATCTCGCTTTGAGTAGCACTTTTGTCAACTCCTAATATATCGTAATAGTCCTTATACTTCATTTTCAAACCTCCTCTGTTGGAGCATTACATAGTTTAACTTAAAGTTAAGTTTACTTTGACTTTCTTTGACCTTCAATAATATTATAAATTCTTTTTTAACAAAAATCAATATCTATATGAAAAAAATAGAAAAAGTATTTAAAATACCTTTCCCATTTATTCTATTCTTATTTTATATATTTATTTATTATATTTATAATCTCATCTTTTTTCGTATCCTTGAGTTTTTCCCTCAAGTATGGCAGTTCTCACACAATGCTTAAGATATTGACCTAGTATATTTAAATTAGCCTTTTGGAATATCCCTATGACAGATAGTATTTGTGTGGAAATATCTACACAATATCTTTATCATCTTCTATCTTTTTGATTATGCCATCTAGTTGTTAGAGTATAATAAAATAGATTAATTTGTTTAAATTCAAAATCAGAAGTAGACTGATCATTTTATAAATTACAAATATTATATAATTGCATTTTCACTTTCCTTATCAAATAAGTAAATATCATCATAACCAAATCCAAGCTTTAAAATATCTCCTTCTTTTCGTTCTTCTTTTGAATTTACCTTTGCAACTAACTTTTCATCTCCTACTATTAAATGTATATAACTTTCCGCACCTACCATCTCTATTACATCTACCTTTCCTTCTATATAATTTGTTGCAATTGAAAAGTCCTCTATCAAATTTAAACTTTCCGGTCTTACTCCCATTGTTATTTTCTTTCCAATATATCCTTTTTCCTCAAGCTCTTTCCCTTTTTCTTCGTTTAGTTGTATTTCTATTTCTCTTGTTTTAAGATAAACTATATTTTCGCTTTTTTCTACATTTACATCTATAAAGTTCATTTGCGGACTTCCTATAAAACCTGCAACAAATATATTTATAGGATTGTAATAAAGTTCTTTCGGTGTTGCAACTTGTTGAATATATCCGTCTTTCATTACTACGATTCTGTTTCCCATTGTCATTGCTTCTGTTTGATCATGAGTTACATATATGAAAGTTGTTTCCAACTTATTGTGCAGTTTTATTATTTCCATTCTCATTTGAACTCTTAGTTTTGCATCTAAGTTTGATAGAGGTTCGTCCATTAAAAATACCTTTGGATTTCTTACTATTGCTCTTCCTAAAGCTACTCTTTGTTGTTGACCTCCTGATAAAGCTTTGGGTTTTCTGTTTAATAAATCTTCTATATCCAATGTACTTGCAACTTCTTCTATTTTTTTTGCAATTTCCCCCTTAGGCACTTTTCTAAGTTCTAATCCCAATGCCATATTTTCATAAACAGTCATATGAGGATAAAGAGCATAGTTTTGAAATACCATTGCTATATCTCTGTCCTTTGGAGGAATGTCATTTACTAATACATCATCTATATATAATTCTCCCCCTGTTATCTCCTCTAATCCTGCAACCATACGAAGTGTTGTAGACTTTCCACAACCAGAAGGTCCTACCAAAACTATAAATTCTTTATCTTCAACTTCAAGATTGAAATCTTTGACAGCTTTAACATTTCCTTTATATGTTTTTTCTATATTTTTAAATGATAATCTTCCCATAAAAATCCCTTCTTTCTACTCATAATTTATTGGAGTTTTCTTTCTGCCATCTTGAATTTCTCGGATATATAGTTTATTGAAACCGCCAATAGTGTTATTAGTAAAATAACTGATTCTACAAAGTACTTTTTTGTTACTCTCATAAGATTTGCATATACTTTTCCATATCCTGCAGCTGTTTTCCCATATTCTTCTTTGAACACATTGCCAATTTGGGAGTAAAATTGGAAATCAAATATATCCATAGGCGGTAAAAATTTGCTTGGGGTTGATAATTTAAATTCTAATATTAATCTTAATAGGAATATCCAAAGGAATATCAATAATAATGTTTTTAGTATTTGTAATAATACTATTGTCAAATTTTCTGAAAGAAGTTCTTTTCCATATTTTCTTTTTGTTCCAAATTGATATTTCTTTATATTTAATTTTATGGACTTTATTAGATATACTGTAATAAATATTAGTGCTACAACTTCAAATAAAAATATAAATCCATAATAGTATTTTGACAGGTTTCTATTTGATTCTGTAAAGTCCGCGATTTTTATTTCTTCTTGTTCTTCTTCTAAAATTATTTTTATATCTTCATAAAATTTTTCTGTTATAAAGCTTTTTCTGTTTTCATCTCTAGGTTTGAATTCAAGACTATAGAACACTTTTTCTCTATTTCCTAAATTTTCTGGGAGATCTCCTTTTTCTACATATAAATTTTCTATTTTTGATTTTGAATATTTCTCATTTTCATATATTCCAACTATTTTATAATTTTTCCCAAATATATCTATTGTCTCTCCTAAAGAAAATGATTTATTTCTTTCTTTTGCAAATTTGTCGCTTATGAGTATTTGATTTTCTCCTGTTATCCATTCTCCACAGAGAATTTCTATATTATTTATTTGAGAGTAGTTTTCATCTATTCCTATTATGCTTATATTTCCTCCTTCAAAAAGTACATCCTTTTCTTCGGTTTCTGATAGTATATATTTTTCTTCCATTAGTTCTCTTCCGTCTATCAGTTTTTGATACATTTCATTTTTTTCTTCAAATATTATTTCAATTTTTGAAGGAAAGTTTTCTAACTCTTTTTTTATATTTCTTTGCATTAAGAATAGTAAAAGGGTTAAAATTGATAATATTATTATTAAAATTATTTTGATTTTGTCGTTCTTTTCTTTTCTATTCTTCACTTTCTTCACCTCTTCCTCTTACTACTCTTACATTCATTCCTTCTTTTAGAGGTTTTGTTGTCCATTTTATTACTTCTGAATTGTACGGAAGAACTCCTATTATTGCTGTTTCATATCCATTTGTTGCTTCTATTTGCACATTTATTTTCATCAATTGGTCTCTTTTTCTTATGGATTTTTCTTCGGTTATTATATAGATTACATTTTCTCCTTCTCTATGAATTGCACTATCAGGTACTATGGTATTGTAAATTCCCAAAGATTTACTTTTTTTATCAAACGGATCTTCTGTTATTTCTCCTCTTTTTGTTTTTATTACTTCTACTTCAGGTGTCATACTATAAGAAATTTTTTGTGTAATTAAAGTTAACGATAGCATGGTTACCATAAATATTATTATTCCTCTTCCTGCTTTCTGTTTTTGGGTTGCCCTTTCTTTTACTCCGTTTATGCTGGATACTTTTTCATAACCTTCTAATCCTGATGATAGAGTTATTCCTTGTGTTAAATCCTCATAGGAAAATTGGTATAAAAGTAGTGGAAGAATGCTGTATATTGTTCCTGCTGCAAAAGCTACTTCTCTAAGTTCTTCTGTTGCATTTAAAGTTGCTGATAATGGCATATAGTACTTATCGCTTATAAAAACTAATGGTTGTTCCACCATTGACCAATAGTTCACGAATAGTAAAACCATAAGTGCAGATATTATTGAACGACATAATGGCATTACTATTTTTAAGAATAGTTTGAATTCACTTAATCCATCTATTCTTCCTGCATCATATATTTCTTCATTCATTCCTCTCATATATTGCACCATTAGAAATGTTCCAAAGGTTGAAAATATATTTGGTAGTATTACTGCACTCGGACTGTCTATTATGTTAAATGCTTTTAGAGTCAAATATTGGGGTACCATAGTTGCTTGAAAAGGCATCAGCATTAAGACTATGTATAGCCAATATAGGAATCCTTTCCCTTTAAATTCGAATCTGCTGAATCCATATGCTCCAAGCAAACTTATAGGAATATTTATTCCGATTATTATAAAAATGTAGATTACTGAATTCCAAAACCCTCTAAAAAAGTCTTCAGTTTGGAATAGAATTTTTCCGTATTGTACCAAGCTGAATCCTTCATCACAACCTTTAAAGGAACTTACTATCATTAGTATTATAGGAAAAAGACATATTATCGATATAAAATATATTAAAATATTTTTTAATACTTTTTTAGCCATCTTTAAGCCCCCTATTCTTCTAAAAATTTCTTTTGGAAATTTAAGAATACTGATATTAAGATGGATATTCCCATTATCAATATAAAAGCTGCAGTGCTTAATCTTTGATAACTAAGTTTTAAGAAATTGTTGTTCATGAAATGTTGCAATAAGTAGGCTGTGCTTGGCGGATAGTTTCCATAAAGTCCATAAGCTTCTCTGAACATTTGAAATGAATTTATTATACTGAATATTACAACAAAGAATATTATCGGTGCAATTAAAGGCACTACTATTTTAAAGGAATATTTTAATTTTGAATTTGAATCCAACATAAAGGCTTCTTTGTATTCCTTTTCAAGTGATGAAATTGCACCTGTAAATATTACAAGCATATATCCCATATTTTTTATTATAAAAATGAAGATTAATAGTCCCATCGCATGCTTTTCTCCTAAAAAATCTACTGTATTCCCTCCGAATAATTGTATTATTTTGTTTACGATTCCTTCATTATCAAACAATACTTTCCAACCCATAAGTGCTGATGCAACAGGAACAATTATAGGTGAAAGCATTGCCCACCTCGGAAAGGCGTAAAGCTTATCCGACATCAGTAGACTTAAAAATAATGAAAATAAGGTAATCAATGGAACACCGATTAAAATAAATTTCAATGTGTTTTTTGTTGCAAGCTCAAATGTAGGATTTCCAAATAAATCCTTAAAGTTTTCAAACCAGATAAATTGAATATCTGTTACACCCTTTGTAAAGGTATAACAAAGGCTCATGAAAAAAGGGATTATGTAGAACAAAAGAACTCCAATAAAACCTGGAAGAATAAAGAGCCATGCTTTTATTTTTTCTTTTCCCATTTAAATCATCTCCTCCACAATATTTGAATCTACATTCTTAAACAGCTCACTATAAAGCTCACTATTCTGAATTAAATAATCATGATTTCCTCTTTCTGCTACAGATCCTTCATCAATCAAAAATATTTCATCACATTCTATAATTGAAGATACTTTATGACTTATAAAAATCACTACAGAATTTTTGCTTAATTCCTTTAAAATAGATACTACGAGTTTTTCAGATTTTCCGTCTAAATTTGCAGTCACTTCATCAAAAATATATATTTTAGTATTTCTTAGCAATGCACGGGCGATGCTAAGTTTTTGTTTTTGTCCACTTGAGAGTGTTGATGCCCCTTCTCCGATTACAGTTTCATATTTTTCAGGGAGTATATTTATGTATTCATCTAAATCAACCTTTTTGCACATTTCAATTACTTCCTTATCGTTTGCATAAGGATTTCCAAGTTTTATATTATTTAATATAGTATCATCAAAGAAAAAATCTTCTTTTTGTACATAGGTTATGTTTTTTCTTAATTTCTCTTTGGGAATATCCTTATAGCTCTCTCCATTAAGCTTCAATTCTCCATGTTCAATATCGTATAATTTCACTAACAATTTTGCAATTGTACTTTTCCCACAACCATTCTTTCCTACAAAACCATAAAATCCGAATGATAATATTTCAAATGAAAAATTATTTAAAACTGGTTTATCTTTTTCACTATATCTAAAATAAATTTTATTTCCTTCAAATTCTACATTCTTTAGAGAAAAATCATTTACTGAAATTTCTCTTTCTTCGCTACTCTTAAACATAATTTCATTTACTCTATTTAAAGATATCATTACCTTCTGTTTACTTATATTCAATTTCAAAACTTCTGATATGGAAGAAAAAAGATTATTTATATATGTGTTAAATGAAACCATTGTTCCTATTGTCAATAAATTTGACCTTATTAAAATAGCAGACAAATATATTACATATAATGAAGAAATAACAGTTATTAAAGTATTCAAAAGATCAATTGTATTATTTAAAAAAATTGAACTTTTTAAAATTCTAAAATCTCTTGAAATAAAATTTTCGAATTTTTCATTTATAGAATCCTCAAGCATATAGCTTTTAACACCTGTATTATTTGAAAATATTTCATTTTGAAAGCTATAATATTTATCGTTATACTCTTTTCTTCTTTTAACTAATTCTTTAAAATATTTTCTTGATAAAAATGTTACTATAAAAGAAACAGGAATATAAAAAATGGCTACTGAAGTTAATCTAGTTGAAATTTTAAAAACAAAATACAATGAAATACCGATATTAATCGCTATATGTAAAAAGCTAGTAATAACATTTATGCAAAATGAAACGATTTCATCAGAATCTCCATTTAAGCGATACATAAATTCGCCTGTATCATATTTGTTATAATCCTTTGTTTTAAGCCTTATTATTTTATCAAACATATTCTTTTGAACATTTTTTGACACTTTAAAGTTTAATGTCTGACCTAAATAGTCCTCATAAATTCCTAATAAAGTTGTAAACATTGTTACAACAAAATATATAACAATCAACTTTGTAAAAAATTCCATATCTGAAAAGGAAATACTATCAATCATTTCGCCATATAAATACGGATTTATATTTTTTATAAAAGTTCCACCAAATATCAACAAAACCAAAAAGGTCAATTTGTTTTTTTCTGGAGAAATATATTCTTTAATAAAAACCTTTAGTTTTTCATTATCTTCCTTACTCCTGTTAATTTTCATCTTGTTTCTCCTTGCTCTTATTTTATAAATTCATAAAATATAAACCCTACATCAATATAAAATATGTATGTAACCTTGCGATCTTTAAAGATCACAAGGCTTTTTTGCTACTTTTCTAGATTGTTGGTAGAATACATCCCTACATTAATTCTACATTCTCTTGCACAAGATGTATCACAAGTATCTTTACATTCATTTCCGCAACCACTTGAACATTTGCTTCCGCAATTTGTACACGCCAATATTGTTATAGGTGATCTTGAAGACTTTGCTTTCTTTAACTTACTTTCATAAGTCATGATATCCCCCCTTAAATATATTGTGAATCCCCTTTCGGGCATAACACTCCAAACTACTCATTAAGCCTCAAATCCACATTTTCCTGTGCCTTTTTTATGGCTTCTTCTATTGTAATTTCATCATCTAAATATTTCATAATTGGCTCTGTAATATCTTGTTTAAAATAATCCATATCATAAAGATAATCAATATTTTCATAGACTTCTCTTCGTTCCTCATAAAATCTTCTTGAAATTTCTTTGTTCTGATTTATCATCTGTTTTTCATTAACCTTAATATACTTGTCTTCTCCAGAAATACTTATAGGAGTTCCAGGGATCCATGTATATGCCTGAATATTTTCTTCCAAAAGAAAACTTAAAAATTTCCATGCACTTTCTTTCCTTTGAGAGCGACCGTTTATTGAATACATATTGTTTGTATAAGCAACATGATTACTGCTTTTTTCCCCCTTAAATGCTGGTATTATACTGCTTCTATTTTTCTCGTTGTACTTTTCAAAAAGATATAGGTCAGCATCTGCTCCTCTGTCATTACTTAAACCGCAAAATAACGATCCTTGTAAACAATCATCACCTAATTTATCTATTTCCTTCGCGAAGTTTGGACTTTTAAGACACTCTTTAAATTCTTTCATCAATTCTATAAACCATTCCTGATTTAAATTTGCTTCCTTCTTATCAAGGTCAATTAAATCTGGCATATTTGCTACTAATATTGTAAAAAGCATATCTTCCTGTTTTTCTCCTACGATTGGAAGTGTAAATAAATGTGCATCATGCTCTTTTTCTTCTATTAATTCTGTTAGCTTTAAAACTTCACTCCACTTCAAATTGTTATAATCCAAATTCAAACCCAATTTTTCAGCCAACTGGTCATTTACTTGATAATAATAACCTATGAAACTTATGGGAAGTCCACGAATTGCATTATTTATCTTTATTCCATTTAAAACACTTTTATTTAAATCTTTATACTTTTGATCTTTTTCAAGGAAAGGTGTCAAATCTTCAAAAGCATCTGTTTTAAACAAGTCTCTGTAAATAAGTCCTGATCCACCTGTCATAATTACATCTCCAATTTCCCCCGAAAGAATTTTGATTGTCAATTGTTTTCCATACTGTTCATTGTTTTTCAAAAATTCCTCACGACTATTGTAAATATAATTGTATTCTATTTTTTCTTCTGGATATTTAATTTCGTAGCATTTTATTGCATAATCCAAAAAATCCTGTCTATAAGGTGCTGTGACTGTCAAAGTTATTGGTCTATCAACATTGTTCTTTTTGTCCTTTTCTCTGTATGCAAAAAATTTATACGGAGCATTTTCTTCATAAGGTGCAAAAGCAATATAAAAATCATTGTTCTTTCCTACGAAAAAATCAGTTACTGTACATTCGGGACTTTCCGCAAGGACTGTCGAGTCCTCTCCGAATGTAAATACAACTCCCGATTCTTTTTTATTATTTATATCATATTCGCTTATTACTCCTTTTGATGGACTTAAGATATAAACCTGATTTTTTTCTCTAATATATTTTATAAATTCTCCTTTCGAAGGCATAACATATTGCAAATGCTTATCTTCCATATCTATCTTGCTAATACTCGGAGAGCCATGTGCTGATTTTTCTGTTTGTATATATACACTCCCTTCTCCATTTATGTCAAAATTATATATAGAAACAGTATCATTGTTATAAGTACTGCAAAGCTTCCCATCTTTGTTATATATCTGAAGTGTTATATAAAGATTTTCATCCTCTTTATCCTTATAGTAGGAAAGAATATATAAATATTTTTCATCACTTTTAAAATTTTCAATATTTAAGCTGGAATCTTCAGATAAAACTCCTTCAAAATTTTCAAGTTCAATAGCTTGATTTACTTCATTTCCTATTTCATCAAAAGATTTAATTAAAACCTTTTTTAAATCCTCATAATACTTTATTGTCCAAAATATATTTTCTTCGTCTATCCAAATTCCATCTACTTTATACATTTCTTCATTAGGAAATTCATAAATTAAATCTCCTGTTTCCATATCCATAAGAGATATTTTATTGTTTTCAGGGTTCTTTGAGAATCTTACGGGTTTACCTTTGAATTTTAAAAATCTAATATACTTTGTATCTTCAAAAACCTCTTCTCCTCTTGATTCTTCTTTGTAATAAAGCTCTTCGTTTTCAATATCTTTTGCAATTTGTGTTGTATTTTCCAGGTCCTTAGAAGTTTCTTTCTTCCCAGTTTTCGTTAACAAAATAGCCCCTACAACAATTACTGCTATTATCACAATTATAAGTGCTATTTGCTTTTCTCTTTCTTTCATAATAAAACCTCCCCCTTCAATCAATCTTCTCTTATAACTTCTTTAGTTTCAAAATTTACCCACCAATTACTACCTTCCCATTTATATTTTTTAGACATTACACTCCACCAATTATTAAATTCATGAAGTGTTTTTCCGTAATCCCTAATCAACTTTTCATATAATTCAGAATCTTTAGCCTCAATAATCTTTGTTAAATTTTCAAGAGCAAGTTTCTTTTCAAATAAATCCTGAATATTATTGAAATCCTCCTCTGAAAGTTCCCAAACAACTTTACTACCCATTTTAATTCCCCCTCATCTTTTACATTTATAGTATCCTGTAAAATTCCCAACAACATCGGAAAATTTAGAAATTGGATCTAAGAAATCTTCTCTCTTTATTTCTCTTAAAGCAGGTAATTGGATTTTGTCCGATAAAAACTTTAATTTTTCTAAAATGTCAATTGATATATCTCTTTCTATATGACTTTTTCTGCATTGAAAAGACGGTGAAACATTAATTTCATTCGTATATAGTCTATTAATATATACACAATTTTTACATTGATATGCATCGCAGATTCTACATAAATTGCTATTCTTTGTTTCGTACAATCTTTTTGAGTAGTCTTTAAAAATTCCCCTTTCCAAATCACCTATAAACTCGTGAGGATTGTTTGAATACTCCGCACAACAAGTATAAATATTTCCTTTCGGAGATATAGCGAAATCGTTTTCCCCTGCCATGCAATTTTCATGTTTATCAATAAAAATTGTATCTGTAAGTAAATTAAGTTCTTTTAAAATTCCACGATTTTCTAATTCTTCAATTAAAAATTCACTTATTTTTTTCATTTGCAAACAATATTCTTCTTCATTGAAGTTGTTATTAAGTCCTGTTACATTAAGGTTTATACGATTACAATTTTTAAACAATATCTTTACGCATTCCGATAATTCTTTTATTTCGTCGGAATTTATATTTAATATTATATTTTCTTGAAATGAATTTAATTTTTTTGCACTTTTCAAATCATAAACAGGTAAAATTCTTTTTAACCCAATTTCTTTTGCAATTTTATAAAACGCTGCAGGAACTATGTGTAGAATATCGTAATTTAAATATTCTTCTATATTTTTAAAGTTAAAGCTATTACTTGAGTGTATAAATACAGGTCTTAAAAAGTTCTGTCGTGCAAATTTTAAGCCATTTATGATCTGATCTTTCTCCATATTATTATGGGTTTTGGTTTCATTTTTATATGAACAGTAAGTTACATAGTCATCGGATAATAAAAAATAAATTTGTTTCTTTAGGGTTTGTCCATTACTTCTCTCTATGTCAAAAATATTATAAAGCTTTGAAAAATAATAGTCATTTGCCCTAACTCTTGCCTTATGCATTTTACAAATATATTTTGCTCTATAAAAATTTGTAGGGGTAGGTGCTTCATCATAATTAAACCCTTGGCAAAATCCACAGCCTGTAGCAATTTCACAGTTCAAACATTCTTCATCACTTTGAAACCTGTTTGTGGATAAAACAAAAGGACGAACTTTTTCCATATCAACTCCATCTTTTAAATTCCCCAGCACCCATTCCTTATGGTTATTCAATGAATGTCCGTAATATCTTAAGCATGGATAAATATTACCACTGGGATTAAAAGATATCATTTTTCCCGCTCCGCAGTAAGTCTTGTTCATATCGTCTTCGGTGTACGGAAAACCTATTGATTCATCAAAAAATGAGCAATAAAATCCTTTATCATATAACTCATTTTCAATTACATAATCTGCAAGTTTAATAAGCTGCTTTTCTAAAATTTTATCGTCTCCTTCTTTCCAAACATCTTCAAACACTACATTTGCACTAACTTCATTTATTCCTCTTTCCCAAAGTGAAATTATACTCTCATATAATAATGGTAAATCCTGACTTGCAAAAGTTACTTTTGTGGCTCCTCTAAATTGACTTAACCACAAGTCAACATTTTTATTGATTGTGTCATAAGAACCAGAACCGTCAGGAAAAACCCTCTGTAAATCATGTTTTTCTTTTGTTCCATCTAGTGAAATTGAAACAGATATTTTATTGTAATTCTTTTTTATAAAGTTTTGAACGGCAGGGCTTGAATAATTGACTCCGTTTGTGCAAATACTTATTCTATAATTCCAATACCAATCATGATTTAGCTTAAATGCAGTTATCTTAAAATAGTCACATATTTGATCAATAAGTTCTGCCTCCAAAAAAGGTTCTCCACCAATAAATTCCAAAATCAGAGCTTCGGAGTATCTTAAATCATCGGAATTCAAAAGATAATCAACAAATTTTTTTGCGGTTTCAAAGTTCATTCTTTTATCAGAACTTTTATGCGTTATATAACAATATTTACATCTAAGATTACAATCCTCCGTAACTATAAAAGTTACAGTTTGCGATTTGTCAGAACGCCAACCTCTTATGGATTTGCCAAATGTGTATTCCTTTCCTTCCAATTGTACCACTCCCTGTATCAGAATATTTTGGACTTATGTCAATAAAATAGAAACAACAGAAGGTTACTAAAATGAGAAGCAATAATGCAAGATATATGAAAAATTTAAGCTTTTTGTGTATACTCTATTAACGTAAGTACATTACCCATTATTATATCACTTATACCTTTTTATAACAATAAAGATAATTCCAAATGTTCCGACATTTTTTATATCCATAAGAACAACAATAATAACTTTAAATTCATCAATAAACTTTCCAGTGAAATTCAGACCTTGATTATCTTATTCTTTAAATGTTTCTTCAACCTTGTTGTCCTTTAGAAAAAAACTAACCTTTTCCCTTGAATTACTTTCTTTGGTACCACATAGACCATACTCAAAGAAAAAACATCCAATGCTCCAGTTAAAAATTTTGTTATAAAAAATTACGATATATTTTAAATATTTTTTGATTTTGTATTGATATTTATTCCTTTTTGTTCTATAATATTATATAGTTGATAACGATTATCATTTTCGAATTTATATAAGGGGGAATAAGTATGCAAGGTGTACCTTTGAATTTAATAGATACGGGAGAAAAGGGTGTTGTTTATGATATATCTGCAGGTCAAAAGGCTTCAAAAAGGTTATATGAAATGGGTTTCAATAGAGGCTCAGAACTAAAAGTAGTAAAAAATGACAGAGGTCCTATTATAGTATCTCTTGCAGGAACAAAAATTGCCTTAGGTAGGGGTTTGGCACAAAAAATACTGATAAGCCAATAGTATAACTATTGGCTATTAATTATTCATAATGAAAGAGGTTGGTAAAATGGCTATCATAGCACTAGCTGGTAACCCAAACTGTGGAAAAACAACAATGTTTAATGCCTTAACTGGCACAAGGCAACATGTGGGAAACTGGCCAGGAGTTACAGTAGAAAAAAAAGAAGGAATCCTTAAACTAAATGGAGAAGAACACATCATAGTAGACCTTCCAGGAACTTATAGTTTAGGTGCATATTCAGAAGATGAAGTGGTTGCAAGAAATTTCATAGTAGAAGAAAAGCCAGATGTAGTTATAAATGTAGTAGATGCAACAAACCTAGAAAGGAATCTATATTTAACCACTCAGCTTTTAGAAATGGATGTAAATGTAATATTGGCATTGAATATGATAGATGAAGTGGAAGAAAAAAATATTACTATAGATACAAAAAAGTTGGAAAAGTTACTAGGTATAACTATTGTACCAACTTCTGCTGCAAAAAAACTAGGCGTTGATAAACTTATTGAAAGTACAATTAATAGTTTAAATAAGGATGTCCTTACTAATAACATCAGTTATGGAAAAGATATAGATGAGCAAATTGAACATTTAGCTAATTTGCTTGACAGTTATTTTAAGGATACAAGTTATACTACTAAGTGGATAGCCTTAAAACTTCTTGAAGGAGATGAATATATCTATAGGGTAGTAAGTGAAAAATGTACTCCTGAAGTCTTAAAAGAAATTGACAAGCTCATCTCAAATGGTGATTTAAGTATTTTAATTGTAGATAAAAGATATGAATTCATTGTAAATATCCTTTCTGAAAGCATTAAAAAGCCAAATACGGAGTCTGAAACCACATCAGATAAAATCGACAAAATTCTTACTCATAAATGGTTTGGCTTACCTATATTTGCAATTATAATGTTTATAATATATCAGTTAACTTTTTATATTGGAGAAGATATCCTTGGAGAATTAGTTGGCTCTGGAATTAAGTTATTAGGTGAAAATATAAATACTCTCTTGATAAAGGTCAACGCACCCGAGTTGTTAACATCATTTATCTCTGATGGCATCATAGGTGGTGTAGGAGCAGTAGTAGAGTTTGTACCACTGATTATGGTAATGTATCTTTTTATAGGTATACTTGAAGACAGTGGTTATATGGCAAGAGCAGCTTATGTAATGGACAATATTATGAGAGCATTAGGACTTCATGGAAAAACATTTATCTCTATGCTAATTGGTACTGGATGTAATGTACCAGGGGTTATGGCAACAAGAACATTGGACAATAAAAAAGATAGAATGATTGCAATGCTTATAAATCCTTTTATATCCTGTGGAGCAAGGCTTCCAATATATCTATTATTTATATCAGCCTTTTTCCCAGAACACGGTGGAATTATACTGTTTTCCCTTTATATAATTGGATTTTTAGTAGCAATACTCATGGGAAAATTATTTAGCAAAACATTGTTTAAAGGTGAAACATCTCATTTCATAATGGAACTACCACCTTATAGAGTTCCTTCCCTTGAGGGAGTACTTCTCAATATGTGGGACAAAGTTAGCTCTTTCCTAAAAAGAGCAGGTACAACAATACTTGCTATAGTAACTGGCCTTTGGGTATTGTCAGTTCTTCCATTGGGAGTAACTCCTTATAGTGAAGCCAGTTTCTTAGGGAAAATAGGTGCTTTCTTTGCACCAATATTTAAACCTGCTGGGTTTGGTACATGGCAAGCAGCTGTCAGCTTAATTGCAGGTGTAGCTGCAAAAGAAGCCGTAGTTGCCACACTGGGTATGGTATATATAGGAGCTACAGAAGGAGCAAATCTTATTAGCACTATACAACAAGCATTCACACCATTGTCTGCACTTTCATTTATGATAATGACACTACTATATACCCCTTGTGCTGGAGTAATTGCCACAATAAAAAAAGAAACCAATTCTAGAAAATGGGCACTATTCACAGCACTTTATACCTTTCTCATAGGATGGATAGGTGCAGTTTTGGTATTCCAAATAGGAAAATTACTTGGATTTAGTTAATAGGCTAAAAGATGGATTATACTTATAATCCATCTTTTTTTCTTATTTATAAAGGAAAAACATCTTTTATGTAGAATAAATATATATTAATAATTTTTTGGGAGGTAGATTATGGAGGTAAAACCTTTTGTAGATTTTAAAAACCGTATAATAAAAAACGTATCAAAAGTAATAGTGGGAAAAGATGAGGTTATTGAATTATTATTGGTATCCCTTATATCAGGAGGTCATATACTATTAGAGGATATACCAGGTGTAGGTAAAACCATGCTTGTAAAAGCTTTTTCTAAGACATTGGGATTGCCTTCTAATAGAATACAGTTCACTCCAGACTTATTACCTTCAGATTTGACAGGAATCAACTTTTTCAATCAAAAATTAAATGAATTCCAATTCAAGGAAGGACCACTATTTGCAAACATTGTTCTTGCTGACGAAATCAATAGAACTACTCCTAGGACTCAATCAAGTTTACTAGAGGCAATGGAAGAAAAGCAGATAACTGTTGATGGAGAAACGAGAAAACTTAATTTACCTTTTATGGTACTTGCAACACAAAACCCAATAGAATCCTATGGAACTTTCCCACTTCCTGAGGCTCAATTAGATAGATTTCTCATGAGAATAACTATGGGTTATCCAACTAGAGAAGAAGAAAAGGAAGTAATTTTTAGGAATGCATCTTCAAATAACGTTGATCATTTGCCTACAGTAGTTTCAGTAGATGAAATCAATTATTTACTTAATAATTTTAACAAAGTTACAGTATCAGAAGATGTGATGAATTATATAATGGATTTAGTTTTAGCAACTAGAAATAATGAAAGAATACAACTAGGAGTTAGTCCTAGAGGTAGTATTGCATTATTCAAGGCTTGTCAGGTCTATGCTGCTATCAATGGTAGGGATTATATTATACCTGAAGATGTTAAATACATGGCACCTCATGTTTTCAATCACAGAATTATAATAAGAGGAATGGTTTCGTTGAATGATTCCGTGGAAATGATTAAGAGTATTATAAATAGTCTAAAAGTTCCCACAGAGGAATTTTAGGAGGAAAATATGCTTTGGTTTTTTATTGTAATAGTAGTTTTAACTTTAGTATTAAATAACCTGACAATAAAATATGGATTTAAAAATTTGCACTATAAAAGGGAATTATCAACGAATATTGTTGAAATAGGAGAAGAATTTGAAATATCTACTATTGTAGAAAACAGAAAGCCTGTACCTGTTACATTTCTACAGATAACAGAAAGATTTCCAGACAACTTTAAGTATGCATTTAAGACAAATTCCATTCATACAGGTGGGTATTTATATCATACAATTACTATGTTTTTATTACCATATCAAAGGATAAAGAGGACTTATGCTATTAAAGGCTCTGAAAGAGGTGTATATAAATTTCGTGATGTAACACTAGCCTTAGGAGATTTTATGGGTCTTAATACTGAATATAAGGATATAGATTCCCTACAAGAAATGGTTGTTCTTCCAAAACCAATATCATTAGATGAGGCCATAGTCCCTTATGGGAATTATAATGGGGATGTATCTGTGAAAAGATGGATAATCGATGACCCATTGATGACTATGGGTATTAGAGAGTATACAGGTAGGGAACCTGAAAAACATATTCATTGGTCTTCTTCATTGAAATATGGAAAATTAATGGTGAAAAACTTTGATTTCACTACAGATAACACTGTGGTGATTATATTGAATGTTGAATCAAGTAAACCCTTCTGGGCTGGCATTGATATAGATACTATAGAACAGAGTATTTCTATATGTAGAGGAATATTTGAAGAAATGGAAAAAGAAAAAGTTCCCTATGGATTTGCAACCAATTCTCAAGTAAATAGTTTTTATAATGGTGAGAATATGACACTTCCAGGAATTGGCCCTAATCAATTGAGTTATTTAACTGAAATGCTTGGAAGAATTTCTTATGATATTTCTAACTCCTTTGAAGAGTACTTGCAGAATTTAAACAAAGGTAGTTTTAATCACACTACTTATGTGATTGTAACTCCTAAGGTGTTTGAAAGCTATATAAAACCAATAGAGATATTGAGTAAAAAAGTAAATAAAACAATTCTCATCTCTTTTGATGAAGAAAACTTAAATCTATTAAATAATTCTATTATGAAATATGTAAGGAGAGTATAGATATGGGAATAAAGATATTAGATATAATAACAAAACTCTCTTTTGTATTTAGTATATTGACCTATTTGATGCCCTACAACAATTTTGGTAAATATTTAGTTATATATGTGATAAACATCGGGGTTACATATTTAGGTTATTATTTGAAAGAAAAGAGTAAAAATTATTATATGATAGGATTATTAATGATACCCCTTTACTTTTTAATAAAGGGTGAGGGAATTACTATATTTTTAACTTTGACAATATTTTTCACATACTTTTTTGTAGTTAGATACAATAGAATTTCAACCCATGGTCTTTATATTGACAATTTTAAAAGAGGATTTGGAGTTTATATTTTTATTATAGTGTTCTCACTAATTACAAGAACTTCTAGATTTATAAACAATTTATCTGGGCTATTCATGATATTGTATTTTATTTCTTCAGTGATACTAATTAGGAGCATGAGACATATAGAAAACAATCAAAATATTGAAAAAATAAATAAGCAAAATATAATTTATTCTATATTTATATTAGTTTTTTCAATACTTTTGACTATGGAGAAATTTGTACACTTCATAGGTAATGGAATCAAGTTAACATATGATTTTTTAGTGGATTTGTTTTTGAAATTGTTCTATTGGGTTTTTATAGGTGCAGGGTATATTGCCATGTATTTAACTGAATTCCTTAAAAGGCTTTCCTCAGGTGAAAAAATAGAACCTCCAGAGGCTTCAGAAAATTCACAAGATATAATGGAGATTTTAAAGCATAAAAAATCTGGAGAATTACCACCAATAGTAGCAACAATAATAAGCTGGGCAATTAAAGTACTCATTATTGTATTTATTATATATATAATAAGTAAGGTATTTAAAAGAAGCATGTCGAAAAAGCATGTGAAAGAAGAATATGTCGAAGAAAGTGAATTTATTAACGTAAAAAAATTAAGGGATAAGAAAAAGAGAAGTATTTTTAGACCTAAGGAAGAAAAAGCACAGATTAGATATTATTATGGAAAATTTTTAAATAAATGCATAAAGGATCATATCCCAATAATAAAACAAGATACTACTAAGGATATAAATAGAAAAGCAATAAATAAATATGAAAGTAAAGCATTGGATAATTTGAGAAATATCTATATAGGGGTCCGATATGGAAACAAAGAAGTAAATAAAAACTCTGTGAAGGAGTACAAAAAAGAATATAAAAAAATAAAGTGAGTAGATATCTACTCACTTTATTTTTTTATTTATGTTCTTCTAATAATCTATTTTTAATATCCCACAATGGTTTAGACAAATCCACAAAATATTTGTGAGGTCTTTCAAAACGTAGAACTTCTTCCCATAGAGTATTTATTTCTTGAGAACAATAATTTTTTATTTCCTCTATATTTGGACTTTCATATACAGATTGTCCCCCATCAAATATCTTATTTAGCAATTTTCTTGAATAGAAATTTGTAACGGTTTTGCATTTCCAAGTATAAAGAGGATGAAAAATCTCATAAGGCTTAGTATCATCAATAACCTCATCATGCAGTGTTACCACATCAGCTATAGCTTTACCAGTTTCTTTATCGTACAATCTGTGAACTTGCTTAAATCCTGGTGTAGTTATTTTGCCAACGTTTTCACTAACCTTAATCTTAGGTATTATTTCTCCATTTTTTTCAAGGGCAGCTAATTTGTATACTCCACCAAATACTGGCTCAGATTTTGCAGTAATTAGTCTTTCTCCTACTCCAAAGGAGTCAATTTTAGCACCTTGATTTAGTATATCTCTTATAGTGTATTCATCAAGAGAACTACTAGCAACAATAGGACAGTCTTCAAAACCAGCTTCATCTAACATCTTTCTTGCTTCTTTTGAAAGATAGGCGATATCTCCACTGTCAATTCTAATACCCTTAGGTCTAAAACCTCTTGGTAACACTTCTTCATTAAAAGCTTTAATTGCATTTGGTATTCCAGATTTTAATACATTGTATGTATCAACTAATAGTACACATTTATCAGGGTAAGTTCTAGCATAAGCTCTGAAGGCTTCTAATTCAGATGGAAAAACTTGTACCCAACTATGAGCCATGGTACCTAATGCTGGAACCTCAAAGTCTCTATCTACAATAGTACAAGCTGTACCTATACAGCCACCAATATAAGCTGCTCTAGCACCTAATATAGCTGCTTCGTAGCCTTGGGCTCTACGTGAACCAAATTCCATCACTCCTCTACCTTTAGCAGCTCTTACAATTCTATTTGATTTAGTAGCTATAAGACTTTGATGGTTTATTGTTAAAAGAACCATTGTCTCTATTATTTGAGCTTGAATTATAGGACCTCTTACAGTAACAATCGGTTCATGAGGAAATATTGGAGTACCTTCTGGAATAGCCCATACATCACATTCAAATTTGAAGTTTCTCAAATAATCTAAAAATTTTTCATTGAACATATTTTTGCTTCTGAAATATTCTATGTCATCATCATCAAACTTTAAGTTCTTTAAGTATTCAATTAACTGTTCTACTCCTGCCATAATTGCAAACCCACCGTTATCGGGTATATCTCTAAAAAACATGTCAAAATAGGCTATTTCATCTTCCATTCCACATTCAAAATATCCATTAGCCATAGTGAACTCATAGAAATCTGCAAGCATGGTCAAGTTTTTCTTTTCTTTCCAATCAATGCTAGTCATTTTAATTCTCCTTTAAAATATACTTTACCTCAATTATATTTCTAAAGTTGAAATAATTCAACTTATATTGCAAAAATGTAAAATGAGTGAGTCAAGAGACTGTCCCCTGACTCACTCTGCTATTGTAGTAACTTTTTACCTCTTTCAGTTATTATAAATGTTTCTCCTAAGTTTTGCTGCTTGCAAGAAATACTACAACCGCTACAATTTCCACTGCATTTAAATTCTTGGATTTCTTTTTCCAAATACCCCATTTGCAACAATTGATTGATTAATACTTCTACCATTTCTTCACTAGTTTTTAATTCCCTAGCTAATGACTTTTTTGAAAAAACAGATGAGTTATTTATTTGTTTTAATGTATCTATTAGCATAAAATCATCTCCTAAGTTAACTGCTTAGCTCTTTTAATGTTTCATCAATGGAACTCCAAGATCTTTTACAATATCCTATTTTAGTATCATAGTTTTTAAGTTGTTTCTTAATAGCTTTACAAGTTTGATGATTTATATAGTCTGTAAGTATCAAAACCACATCGGTATTTTTTGGTATTTTATATGTCTTCTGCTTTTTCTTTCTTCCTGAGATATGAGTAATTTGGTTAAATCCATTTTCTTTTAAGTTGTCTTCAATATTTCCTAAATAATCACCGCCTACAACTAAAACACTCACATCAATCCCTCCAAACTAACTAAGTCCAAATAGTCTACCAACTTGATAAATAAGCACTGCGGCAATCCAACCTACTGCAAAAGTGTATACTGCAGTAAATAATGCCCATTTTCTTGAGTTGGTTTCTTTTCTAACAGTTCCTATAACAGCAGCACATGGTGTATAAAGTAAAGTCATAATCATGAAAGCGAAAGCACTTAGTGGTGTAAATGCTCCTTGAACAGCTGCCACTAGCTTTGCACCCTCTTCTACACCTGCATATACCATACCGAGTGTTGCAACTACTGCTTCTTTTGCAACTATACCTGCAAACAATCCTACAGAAGCTTGCCATGTACCAAATCCAGCAGGTTTAAATATAGGAGCAATAAAGCTACCTATTTTACCTAATATACTAGCATCACTATATGGTTCTACACCGAAAGGTAATACAGATAATACCCAAAGAGCAGTTACAACTGCAAATATTACTGTTCCAGCTCTCTTCAAGAAGGACCCAACCTTATCCCACATGTGAAGTAATACACCCTTAACTGTTGGAACTCTATAAGGTGGCAATTCCATTACAAAATAAGAAGATTCTCCTTTGAATAATGTCTTGCTAAATATTTTTCCCATAATTATTGCTACTAAAAATCCTATTACATATATTGAAAATAAAACAAGTGCTTTATGTTTTGGGAAAAATGCAGATATAAATACTAAATAAATAGGAAGTCTAGCTCCACAAGATATAAAAGGGTTTATAAGTATTGCAATCATTCTATCTTTTTTGCTGTCTAAAGTTCTTGTTGCCATGATTCCGGGAACATTACAACCAGCTCCAACTAACATTGAAATAAAAGTTTTTCCATGTAGTCCTACGGATCTCATGATTCTATCCATTACATAAGCTGCTCTTGCCATATAACCACTATCTTCTAGTATTCCAATAAATATATACATTACCATGATTAGTGGTACAAATTCTATTACTGCTCCTACTCCACCAAATACTCCATCTACTATAAATGCTGTTAACATTTCAGGTGCATTTGCATTTACAAGTGCTACTTCAATGGCTTCTCCTAAAGCATCCATTCCTGCATTTAGCCATTCTTGAAGTACGTCTTCCCCAATTAAGAAAGTCAACTTATATACGCCATACATTATAAGAGCAAATATTGGAAGACCAAACCATTTATGAGTAAGAATACGGTCTATTTTATCAGATTTTGTTTCTACTGAAACCTTAGGTTTCTTAACACTTTTGTCAACTACATCTCCTATAAATTCATATCTTTTATCAACGATAACAATCTCTGGTTCCATAGATGTAGCAGCAATGGTATCTGTACTTTCCTTAACCATATTTAAGATACTTGATTGATTGTTTTTTTCAAATATCTCATAAACGAATTCATCTCCTTCAAGCAATTTTATAGAAAGCCATTTTGAAGGATAATCCAATTTTACTTTAGAAGAATCTAAACTTTCTTTGATTTTATCTATTTCAGCATCTATTTCACTACCATAACTTATTTTACTTAATTCGGATTTTTGAAAATCCATAGCTTTGATAGCTTCTTTAATTAAATCATCAATCCCCTTCTTCTTTGCAGCTATAGTTGGTATAACTGGTACACCAAGCCCCTTAGAAAGCTTTTCTATATCAACCATTATATTTTTTTCTTTTGCTTCATCCATCATATTTAGTGCAATAACTACATTCGCACCCATTTCAATAAGCTGAACAGTAAGATATAGGTTTCTTTCAATATTTGTTGCATCTACAACATTAATTACTACATCTGGATTTTCTTTTATTATAAAATCCCTTGCTACAATTTCATCTTCTGAATAAGCACCTAAACTATAGGTACCAGGTAAGTCTACAACATTGTAAACATCATTATTGTTTTTTAGTGTTCCTTCCTTCTTTTCCACTGTAACTCCTGGCCAGTTTCCAACATGTTGATTGGCACCAGTAAGAGCATTAAAAAGAGTTGTTTTTCCGCAGTTGGGATTCCCAACCAATGCAATAGTATTCACTTTCAAACCTCCTTGTTAATGAAAATCATTATCAGTAATAACTAAAAAAAATTATGCTACCATTTTTTAAATAATAATATCTTCCGCTTCATCTTTTCTTAAAGTAAGCTTATATCCTCTAACTATTATCTCGATAGGATCACCTAATGGAGCTTTTCCTGTAACTTCAACTGTAACCCCAGGTACTACCCCCATCTCTAATAGCCTTTTTCTAACAGAAGCATCTTTAGAAATACTTTTTACTTTTACCTTTGACCCTATAGGCATATTATTAAGATTAGCCATATGTATTCCCCCTTTAACGACATTGATAATCATTATCAGTAACATCATATAATATTATTAAACAAAAATCAATAGTTTTAGTAAAATAATTAAATTTTATTCTAGTTTTTTTAAAAAAGGCATTATAATATTAAAAACACCCTGTTTTGTACAGGGTGTTTTCATTCTATAGATTTAATCCGCTTTCATATGCCTTTATGTTTATTTCATGAAGTTTCTCAGGAAGATTTGCTTTTATAAGCTCTATCCAATCTATATTTTCAAGTTCCAATGCTTTTACTAGACATCCTAACATTACTATATTTTGAGCTTTTACTTCTCCTAATTCTTCTGCTACCTTTCTAGCATTGATTACCTTGATGTTTTCTACTTCATCTTTTAATGCTTCTATAACACCATTAGGATATTTTTCTTTTCCTGTTAATACTGGAAGTGGATACATTTCTACATCATTAACAATAAGTCTTCCACCTTTTTTAAGTTGTTGTAAATATCTAGCTGCTTCAACCTTTTCAAAGGCAATCATAACATCAGCTTCTCCAGTTCCTATAGATGGTGAATATACCTTTTCTCCAAATCTTATTTGAGTTGTAACACTACCTCCCCTTTGAGCCATACCATGGATTTCTGACATCTTCACATCATATCCTTCTTTTATTAGCCCTTGGGATAGTATCTTAGATACCAATATAGTACCTTGTCCACCAACTCCAACTAAAAGTAAACTCTTAACCATATTATTCACCCATCCTTTCTATAGCATCAAATGGACAAACTTGTGCACAAATAGTACAGCCATTACATTGTGCTCTATCTATACTAACTACATTGTCCCTTATAGATATAGCAGGGCAGCCAATCTTCAAGCAAGATTTACATTTTTTACACTTATCTTCTACTACTTCACAATACATATTCTTTCTTCTTCTTTGAACTTCCTTAATAAGTGCACAAGGTTGTTTTGTAATGATAACAAAAGGTTCTGTTGCTTCATATGCATCTTTTACAGCTTTCTTTGTCTCTTCTAATTTATATGGGTCAACCACTCTAATATTTTCTTCCTTAATTCCTACAGCCTTAACTATAGCTTCAATATCAACTATTTCTGTAACTTCACCCATCAAAGTTTTTCCTGTACCTGGGTTTTGTTGATGTCCAGTCATAGCTGTAATTCTATTGTCAAGTATTACCATTACCATATTTGTCTTGTTGTAAACTGCATTAACAAGTCCTGTCATTCCTGAGTGGAAGAACGTAGAGTCTCCAACAAAGCCAAATACTTTTTTGTCTACTCCTGCCAACTTAAATGCTTTTTCAAATCCTAATCCTGCACTTATTCCTGCACCCATACAAATAACTGTGTCACCTACATTTAGCGGTGGTGCCATACCCAATGTATAACAACCTATATCACTAGTTACCACTACATCTTTTAACTTACTTACTTCATAGAATATTCCTCTATGAGGACATCCAGCGCAAAGAGCAGGTGGTCTAGATGGTACTTCTATATCAGCCTTATAAACATCTTTCGCTTCATCTTTCACTAATACATTTCTGATAATTTCTGGACTCAATTCACCACAAGCTGGTATAAATTCTTTTCCTATACATTCAATTCCTAAAGATTTTACAAAATTTTCGATATATGGTTCACTTTCTTCAATTACATACAACTTGTCTACTGTTTTTGCGAATTTCTTAATCATTTCATCTGGAAGTGGATAACTAAAGCCTATCTTTAAATAAGAAGCTTCATCTCCAAATACTTCCTTTGCATGTAGATAAGAAATTCCACTAGTTATAATTCCTATCTTCTTATCTCCCCATTCAATTCTATTTAGAGGAGTATTGTTTGAGTATTTTCTCAAACTTGGAATTCTATCATGTTCAATTTCCTTTTGTTTTGCCTTGGAGTTAGCAGGTACCATGATATATTTTCTAATATTCTTTGAGTACTCTTTGATTCCTACTTCTTCTCTCTCCCCAAGTTCTACCAAACCTTTGCTGTGACAAACTCTTGTAGTGACTCTAAAAATAACTGGTGTATCAAATTGTTCACTTATTTCAAAAGCATATTTGACAAAATCCTTACATTCTTGACTATCTGATGGTTCCATCAATGCTGCTTTTGAATGAGGTGCATAAAGTCTATTATCCTGTGCATTTTGTGAACTATGCAATCCAGGTTCATCAGCTGTTATTACAACCAATCCTCCATTAACACCTTCATAAGCCATTGTAAAAAGTGGGTCTGCTGCTACATTAAGTCCAACGTGCTTCATAGCTACTAAGGATCTAGCTCCTCCTATAGAAGCTCCACTTGCTACTTCTAGTGCTACCTTTTCATTTGTTGACCATTCTGAGTATATTTCTTTGTATGTGGAAACGTTTTCTAAAATCTCTGTACTAGGAGTCCCTGGATAAGCACAGGCTACTGTACATCCAGCTTCATAAGCACCTCTAGCAATAGCTTCGTTGCCTGTTAAAAGCTTTTTCATGTTTTTTCCTCCCATCTTTATACTAATTCTTATTTATATATATATTATAACAAATATAGTCATAGTATTGAGAAAATATGAAAAATACTTAACAATATTTGAAAAATCTCCTAGTTTTATATTACTAGGAGATTTTATATAATAACTATTCAATTGGAATTTGGTTATTCCCAGAAGAATTTAATTGTTTTTTAGGTAACATCACATAGAGAATACCATTTTCAAACTTGGCATTCACCTTTTCTCCATCTATATCATCTACATAGAAACTTCTACTCATTGTTCCAAAATGTCTCTCTCTTCTAATATAATTATCTTTTTCTTCTTCTATTTCTTCATTCTTTTCTACAGATATAGTCAATAAATCATCTCTAAGTTCTAGAGTAATGTTGTCTTTTTCAACTCCTGGAAGTTCTGCTTCTACTACATACTCACTTTCATTTTCTCTTACATCTACTTTTATATTACCTTCTCCCATATAAAAATCATCTGGTACTCTCATTGTCCCATAAAATTCATCCCACATTGAGTCAAACATCTTGTCAATATCCCAAGAGCCCCTTCTCATATCTAAATTTCTTCTACCTCTTCTATATGGAGTCAAACCAAACATAAACATCACCCTCCTAAAATATATAATTTGTTTGACTTTGACTTTCTTTGACCTTGTATGTATATTATAAAATTTACCATATTTAAATTCAAGTCCCATATTAAACCCTAACAAGCTGTTATTTTAATTTATCTTTGATTTTCTTATAAATATTTCATATTTCTTAATAATATTATATGTTTAAAAAAACATCTCGTGATATCACGAGATGTTTTTTCTTCATTTCTTAATTTTTTACTTAGCAATAAGTTGGAATAATAAAAATAGGTAATGGGATGAAATACCAGCTACTAAACCACCAATAGTATGAGATAAAATTGCCTTATTAGCTAATTTTCTAACACCTAGTGCATCCATCATTCCAACGTGAGTTGATAAATATCCTGACCAGCACATTCCTAAAGAAGTAAATACTGCAATTTCATTAGCTCCAATATCTCCTGATTTAAGAAGTTTTGGCACCATCCCTATTGCTGCTCCAACTGAACCTACAGCAGTTATTGGGAAAGCAATAGCTTTTGGAGAATTAAATCCAAATAGCGGTGTCAATATTGGAGATAAGAAACCACCTATTTTAGGTAGCAGCCCAATACCTTCATAAGCAGCCCCAGTATAAGCTACATTGCCATTAACAACATTAGGCTCTATAGTTAACATCATTACAAAAGTACATATAACAATAACACCAGGAATAATATCAAATCCTAATTGAACTCCAGTTTTTCCACCATCGAGCATAGCTTCTAAAACTCTTTCAACAACACTACCCTCTCTTACCGTTCTCACTTTCAAGCTACTATTATCAAGAATTTTCTGTTGTTTTTCATCTTTTACGTTGTAGTATTGTTTAGTAAAGTGCATCATGATTCTTACGCTTACAACACTACCAATAACAGCACCAAGTAGTCCTATTGTTGCAGCACCCATATACTCAGTACCATTTCCTTGTGATCCCATAAAAGACCAGACTATTAATCCCATACCGAAGCTTGTTCCTAAATTACAAAGGGTTGGAAGCTGATAATCTTTAAAGTATTTAGAAAATCCTTCATCTTTTGCTAAACTAATAATTGCTGGATTATCACTTAAAAAAGTTGTAACTACGCCTAGAGCCGCTGCTCCTGGAAGATTATAAAGAGGTTTCATAATTGGTGAAATAATGCGATTGATTAAAGCAACAACTCCAAATTCTGATAGCAATGCAGAAAAGGCACCGGCCAAAACAGCAATGGCCATAATAAAGAAAACAGTATTCAACAATAAGTCATGTGCAGTTGCCATCATAGTATTAAACATATTGCCTACACCCATTTTAGAACCCATATAATAGAATATTAAACCAAACAAAGCAATTGCTACAAACGTTTCTAAGGTTATATCCTTCTTGGTTTTCTGCTCCATTTTTCTTTCCTCCTATCCTAGTATATTTTTAATGTATAAATTACATAGACAATCACTCTATTGTCTGATTAGATATATTTGGGCTACATATAAGATAATATACTATTGTCTTAGCAAATGCTATAATTGTTTTGCCTTTCACAATAATAAGAGTTTTTTAGATTAACGGAATTTAATACTAAAACTTTAAAATTACAGGATATTATCACGCTTTTATCACTTCCCATTTTATGGTTATCCCCTTATTATATGAAATTTATATAAAAAAACTTGCATTTATTCAAAATGCAAGGCTTTTTTTTATCAATCTTTATATTTGGAATTATTTTATAATAAATATGAAAAAAGCACCTTAAAAAGGTACTAATTTGGCAGCCCCAAGGAGGCTCGAACTCCTGATTCTGCCGTGAGAGGGCAGCGTCTTAACCACTTGACCATGGGGCCATATATTTGTTTTGGCTCCGGGACTAGGACTCGAACCTAGACAATGTGATCCAGAGTCACATGTGCTACCATTACACAATCCCGGATCGTTTCGGAACAATATATATTATACACCTAATTATAAAACATATCAACAATTGTTTAAAAAATAATATTTCTTTTGTTTTTTAAACAACTTCTTACGCAAGAGATCACTGAAAAAGTACTTAATTTGTCATCAATGAAGAAACTAAGCGATGAACACAAAATTAAGATCCTTCACCTTCGGTTCAGGATGACAACCTGACTTTTTCAACAATCACTTACACAGGAGCCTCTATTTTATAACTCATAGGAAAGTTCTAGTTTTCCTTAATATAAAACTTTCCTATGAGTTTCAAAAATCTTCCTTAATAATGCTTCGATGGAAGACTTTATTGCATATTTTCTATATATTCTATAGCCTTACTAATCCTCTTTATACATTCTTCTTTACCTAAAATTGATATAATATCAAATAAACCTGGCCCTACAGTCTTTCCTGACAAAGCCAATCTTGTAGGATGTATAATATCTCCACCTTTTATACCTAATTCATCAATTAAACCCCTATAAACTCTTTCCACTGTTTCAATATCAAAAGTAGGAGCATCCCTTAGTGCTTCACTCCCTTTTCTCAACAATTCAACTACTCCATCTTTCATGAATCTCTTTTTTACACCTTTCTCATCATAAGACTCTATATCTTTGAAAAAGTAAGCACTAGCCTCAGCTATTTCAGGCAATAATTTTACCTTTTCTCTTACTGAATCTACAACTCTTTTTATATATTCATACTTTTCTTCTACTTCCTCTTCTCTTACTAAGCCTCTTTCTATAAAATGTGGTATAGATTCTTCTACAATATAATCTAAATCTAACTCTCTCAAGTAGTTTCCATTCATCCACGTCAACTTGTCAATATCATATATAGCAGCTGTTTTTGACACTCTATCCAATGAAAACTTTAAAAGAGTATCTTCCATAGAAAATAATTCTTCATTTTCCCCTGGAGACCATCCTAATAAAGTTAAATAATTAACTAATGCCTCTTTTAAATATCCCTTATCTCTAAATTCTTCAACGCTAGTTGCCCCGTGCCTTTTACTCAATTTACTTCTGTCAGGAGCAAGAATCATAGAAAGATGGGCAAATTGTGGTACTTCATATCCTAAAGCCTTATATATATGAAGTTGCTTTGGTGTATTTGATAGATGTTCTTCCGCCCTTATAACATGACTAATCTTCATACTATAATCATCTACAACACAAGCTAGATTGTAAGTAGGCATACCATTGGACTTCATGATGATATAATCATCTAATTGAGTGTTACTAACTGAAACATTTCCTCTTATCAAATCTTCTATCTCAGTAGTTCCTTCTCTTGGTATTTTAATCCTTATAACATAAGGCTTTCCTTCTTTTAAATTTTTCTCTACTTCTTCCTTTGAAAGGTGACTGCATTTGCCTGAATATCTAAAAGGAAGTTTTTTTGCCTTTTGTTCTTCTCTTTCCTTTTCTAAATCCTCTTCAGTACAAAAGCAATAATATGCCTTTCCCTCTTCTACAAGTCTCATTATCTCTTTTGTATATAATTCAGTTCTTTCTGATTGAAAATATGGACCAGAATCTCCTCCTACCTCTGGACCTTCATCCCAGTCCATTCCCAACCATTTCATACTTGATAATATTTGTGACACAGAATCTTCCTTTAGTCTTTCAGTATCTGTATCCTCTATTCTCAAAATAAACTTCCCATTATTTTTCTTAGCAAAATAATAATTAAATAGAGCTGTCCTAGCTCCACCAATATGTAAATATCCTGTAGGACTTGGTGCAAACCTAACTCTTACTTCCTCCATAGTTAAAACTCCCTTCAATTGAACTACAGCTTTATATATTTATAACCATCATTTATAGTTATTGTTGTGATACTACCGTTTCCTACCTTAAACCTGTAAAAGTACTCTACATTGTCAAATACCCAGCATAGAGCACATTTTATTATACCTTCATGAGTAACAACTATTATGTCTTTATCTTCTGGTACAACTTCTTCTAAGAAATTTGAAGTTCTCTTATATAAGTCCATCAAACTTTCTCCCTTTGGAATCCTGTAATTTATATAGTCATTTGTCCAAGCATAGGCTTCCTCTGGATATTCTCTTTTTATTTCTTCATAAGTCTTTCCCTCAAATATTCCAAAATTTATTTCCTTGACCCTTGTTTCTAAAACTCCATTTAAATTTAAAATCCTAGATGTCTCAATAGCCCTCTTTAATGGACTTATATACACCTTATCAAAAGAAATACTTTCCACTATTTTTTTAGCATTAAGTATTTGTTCTTTTCCTTTATTAGATAGTGAAGTATCTGGACTTCCATATATACCACCTTTGTTCTCCAAAGTTTCTCCATGCCTCACAAAAATCACATCCATGCTATAACCCCCATGAATGCCAATAGTGAAACTATCTCCGTAGTTTCAATGCTAGCACCATATACATCTCCTGTAAATCCCCCAATAATCTTATAGGTTTTTACAGTTATAAAACTTGCATAAACTAATGATATTCCCAATGGAATCAAATACAATGGATTTATGAAAAATGTCATTATGATATACAATATTGCCCCTGTTAATGCATATTTTTGTGGATTACTTTTTACAAGAGTATCTCCTATCCCACCGGGTCTAGCAGTTTTAAAAAAAGACATAAATATTACTGATATAAATCTTCCATTTCCACAAGACAAGGCTAAAAATAATGGAACATTTCCATTTAAATTTGATATAACAACATATTTAAGCAATATATCCAGTATTATAGCTACAACTCCATAGGTTCCTATCCTACTATCTTTCATTATCTCAAGTATTCTTTCCCTATCCCTAGCAGAAAGAAATCCATCAAAAGTATCTCCTAGCCCATCTAAGTGAAGACCTCCTGTAACAATTATTATAGTAGTTACAGCTAAAAAAGACGCTATATCAGTATTTATATAGGAGGCTAAATAATAAACTAAACCTGCAATCCCACCTATTATCATTCCTGTAAAGGGGTAGAAAAATGTAGTCTTAGCCAAATTTTCCTTATTAAAATCTACTGGTATATTTATAGGTATCCTTGTAAGAAATTGAATACATAATATAAATGCCTTTATCATTTCAACTTCACCGGTATGCCACAACACACCAAATAGACTCTATCTGAAATAGAGGCTATCCTTTGATTTATTCTGCCTTGAATATCTCTAAATACTCTGCCTATATGATGTCCTGGAACCAATGAGTCTCCTACTTCATTAGTTACCATAACAAGTTCTAACCCTTTATCATTTATCGCATCTATTAAGGCTTTCAACTCATTGTATATAGTATCTTCAACTTTTCTTTGAAGTTCTATTGAAATTCTCTCTTCATCTTTTGTCATATCATACATAATATTTGATGTGAGAACGGTTATACAATCTAGTAGATAATACCTTTCTTCACCTAGGGCCTCATCTAAATCATAATTTCCTTCAAAGGTTCTCCAACAACTTGGTCTAGATTCCCTATGAAGTCTAATTCTGTCTTCCATTTCCCTATCAGTAATTTTAGATGTGGCAATATATGCCACATCCCTTTTACCTTCATATAAACTTTCTGCAAAGGAGCTCTTGCCACTTCTTGCTCCACCTGTAACCAATGTAATCATATTATCACCTAATATCTATTAATGCATCTTTATCAAGTCTAGCCTCTTCAAAGGTTGCCATATTGTCCATTATATATAGCGCTGCTTCTATCATTTCAAAAGCAAGTGGACAACCTGAACCTTCCCCTAATCTCATTTCAAGATTGAGCATAGGTTTAAGCCCTAATTCTTTTGACATATATACTGCTCCTGGTTCCTTTGAAAGATGAGATGGGAAAAGATAATCTTTCACCAATGGATTGAAATTCACAGCACAAAGAGCTGCTGCTGAGGAAATAAATCCATCAATAACTATAGGTTTTCTATTTTTAGCTGCTGAAAGGAAACATCCACACATTCCAGCTATATCAAATCCACCTACCTTAGATATTACATCAAGAGCATCTTCTTTATTTGGTTTATTTAACTCAATAGCTTTCTTTACACAGTTAATTTTGTTTTGGTATTGTTCTTCTGTAAGCCCTGCTCCCTTTCCACAGGTGGTTTCTGGATCAAGACCTGAAAATGCACTAAGTACTGCTGCACTTGAAGTAGTATTTCCTATTCCCATTTCTCCAGTACCAAGAATATCTACCCCTTCACTATATAGTTTATCAGCAATTTCAATTCCCACTTCTATAGCCTTTATTGCCTCTTCCCTAGTCATACTAGGTCCTTTTGTCATATCCTTTGTTCCATAAGCTACCTTTCTGTTTATAACCTTAGGTTCATCTATATCAGCATTTACTCCTATATCCACTGTAGTTACATCAGAACCCACTAATTTTGAAAGAGCAGAAACCCCAGTATAACCCTTAATCAAATTTTCTGTAAGAAATTTCGTAAAATATTGAGGACATGCACTTACTCCTTGAGCTACTACGCCATTGTCTGCACACATAACCACAGTGTTTTTATTTTTAATTTGATTATGTATATTACCTGTAATGCCAGCCATCTTTATGGCTATTTCTTCTAAAACACCTAATGCCCCTATAGGCTTTGTAAAATTATCAAGTCTTTCCTTTGCCTTTTCCTTAGCCACTTCATCTGCTGGCTTAATAGCTTTCAAAGTTTCTTCTAGTAATCCCATTTTCCATCCCTTCCCTCATATATAGTCAATAATAATTATATTCTTCTTATGTTGCATAGTCAATCAATAGCAAAAGCATTCCATTCCATATATATTTGCCTCACTTCTTTTAAAAATATTAATATAATATATTAGTAATACACAAAGGGGGATTATTATGTTATCTAGGGAAGAATTTATAAACATGTCCATAATGGAGAATCTTTTTTATGCTCGTATAATGAAGGAACATCTTATATTTGTTGATGCTGCCCTTCCCATAGTAATTTGTGACCTTATACTTGAAGTAGAAAATTTTAAAAATATACTAGAAAACTATTTATTAGAAACTATTATTCTATCTGGTGGTATGGTTGATGAAAAAGCCATAAACTCTCATGAACTTGTCACTAATTATACATTAAGTGCAGAAGAAATAACTAATAACTACACAGGAATATGTATAAATACTGAACTCACAAAATTAGAAATGAATTTTGTTCCTATAAAAGAACCTTGCTATTCATCTGATTTAGAAAATAGGGTTTATGAACTTAATAACAGAGGAATAAATTTAATAACCGAATTAATTAAAATGAAAGAAAATCTCCATAACAATGTAGATAAATGTAAAATATTCATTTTCTTATATCCTCATCTTTTAGAACATGTTGTTGAAGAAGCTGAATTATATTTAAAAATACTTAATGCCCTTCAATCTAGGAATGAAGTAATTTTAAAAGATCAATTATTACAAAATGAAGTTTTCTGGAATGAAAAAATGAAAGATCATTCTGAGTTTATAAGAGGACTACTTGATACATCTGAAAAAAATTTATTCAATACTGCCAATGACTTTGCCAACCTTTTCGAAGAATTAACTGAAGAAGCAAAAAAAGTGTTAGAGAACAACTTGCCTATAGATGAAATAACTGAAAAGAGTAAGAATGCTACAGAAAATATTATTAAATTTAAAACCTCTGCAACTATTGGTTTAATTGAATGTAAAATAAAAGCTATAATACTTCCTCTACTGGCAGACCATGTTTTAAGAGAAGCAAATCACTACAATAGATTATTAAATATTCTTTATCAATGTTAATATGAAAAAAAGCTGTAGCACTAAGAAAATTAGTGCTACAGCTTTTTGCGTAAAAAATAAAGCTAAAGACTACACTTTAAGAAACTCCTCTAATACTATCTTTTGAAATTCTTCGTTGGTCATTGGAACACCCTTAATTTCATCTTTTAATTATAATATTATATCAAACTTTAAGTTTATGTATGGCGGAGAGAGAGGGATTCGAACCCTCGGCACAGGATGAACTGTGCAATGGTTTTCGAGACCACCACCTTCAACCTCTCGGACATCTCTCCAGATTATTTACTTTTCCTCAATTCACTAAAAAATCTTTTCATAATCCTTGAACATTGTTCTTCAAGTACACCAAAGGTAACTTGAACCTTGTGATTAAAGCTAGCATTATTTGTTAAATCCAAACAAGTCCCACAACAACCCATCTTATGATCCCTTGCACCTATGATTAATCTATCAATTCTTGAATTAATTATAGCACCAGCACACATAGGACATGGTTCTATTGTAACATACATTGTACAATCAATTAGTCTCCACCCACCTAAGTATTCACTAGCCTCTTTTATAGCTAGCATCTCAGCATGAGCAGTGGGATTTTTTAAAGTTTCTCTTAAATTGTAACCTCTTCCAATGACTTTCCCTTTATGAACAACAATAGCACCTACAGGAACTTCCAAGGTGCTATAAGCTTTATAGGCTTCTTCAAGGGCTATTTTCATGAAATATTCATCCATTTTATTTCACCTAATTGTTTGAATAAAATGGTGCACCCGAGAGGAATCGAACCCCCGACACACGCCTTAGGAGGGCGCCGCTCTATCCTACTGAGCTACGAGTGCACACTACTTATCAAATATATATTTTACACTAATATAACATAAAAGTCAAAGGTGAAAATCACCTTTTAGTAAATAAATTCCCAATAAATATAATAAATTGTTTTAAATATCTTCCTATCATAATGATAAAATTAGCTTTTTTCACATCTTCCCTTACTTCTAATGGGTATTCATCTAATATTTCATCGTCATTATATAATATAACTCTTCCAACTTCATCTCCAGCTCTAATGGGAAGTTTTACTTCTTCATTGTATACAATATCTCTGTATATATCATCCCCAGCTTTTACTATCATATATACATCTAAAGTAGGATAGACTTCTACCTCTGTTTTTCTTCCTTTAGGAAAATACAAAGTATCTATAGGTTCATCTTTAGAAAATATTCTCTTATTTTTGTAGTTTGAAATACCATGTTCCAAGAGGATCTTACTTAGTTTCTTCCTCTTTTCCATAGTCTTTGCACCCATAGTTATACTTATAAACCTCAAATCACTCTCATCTATTCCACCCACAATATTAGCAGTAGAAACAAGACAGTTCCCTGCCTTATTTGTAAAACCTGTTTTAAGTCCATCTACACCTTCTAACACTCCCAAAAGTGGATTTGTATTTTCATTTAAAAATTCCCTATCAGTAATGTCCATACAGGGCTTACTTGTAACCTCTAGAATTTCAGGATACTTTTCTAATATATATCTAGATAGTACAAATATATCCCTCGTACTCATCATATTTTGACCATTCTCTTCAGGAAAACCAGTTGGATTTAAATAATGAGTACATTTAAGATTTAGTTCGTTTGCCTTTTCATTCATCATTCTTACAAAATCACTGGTATTTCCTGTAGCATGCTTTGCAAGTGCTACAGCTGAATCATTCGCAGAAACTATCAACAAACTTTCAAGCAATGTTTCAACTGGAAATATCTCACCTTCTCTTAGATTAAAGCTTGAACCTCTTATCTTTGAAACCTCTTCATCTATATAAACTGCATCATCCAATGAAATGTGTCCACTTGACACTTCTTCCATCACCACTAGATAAGTCATAAGCTTTGTAATACTAGCAACTTCCAATGGTTTATCTATATTATACTCTTCAAGTATTTTCCCAGTTTCAAAATTGCCTAAAAGATATGATCTTACTTCTCCTTCTATTCCTACATTACTTGCTAATGAAATTGAACTAAATAGTAGAATGAAAATGAGAATGAATATTATTTGTTTTTTAATTTTAATTTTATTTTTCATATACATCACCTTATTTATTGTAACAGATTCACTTCCATATTTATATAATGTATTAGGTAATACCTAAAAAAACAATAAGGAGGAACTATTATGGCAGATATGAATCGTTGGGGCTGTGGAGATGACTCTAGCTTACTATTCTTCTTTCTACTTCTTGTAATCCTTTTTGGAGGATGCGGATGGGGTTGTAGAAGATAGTTGCAAAAAAGTGGAGGTAAGCCTCCACTTTACTTTTTCCCATAAAGCCACTTATTTACCTTAGCCTTAAAACTAGTTCCCGTTACTTCTTCGCAAACAGCTATAAAATTCTCTGATTTTGCATTTAAAAATCTATATTCATTATAATATTTATTAAGTATATCATATAGAACTTCTTTTCCAAATTCATTTTTTATTTCATTTAAAAACATAGCTCCCCTATTATATGCCAATGAGCCGTAATCACCCCAATCAGTAAATTGGCTAAGTGGTTTCAATGTCACTTCCTCAAAATTGTATATACCTTTTATATAATTATAGCCATCTTCTACATTTCTTTCAAAATACTTTTCTCCATTTTCTTCCCCATATATTTCATCCATATAAATTGTCTCACTATATGTGGCAAAGGATTCATCTAGCCAAGCCTCATCTATTTCATCATTTCCAACTACTCCGTACCACCACTGATGAGCTGTTTCATGGACAATGACTTTTTCTAGATATTCCTTATATTCATCAACATAACTTCCCTCTTCTATAAAAACCAATCCTGGATACTCCATACCACCTGAAAAATTATTAGCTACTACAGAATACTGCCCATAGGGATACTTACCAAATATTCTATTGAAAGTTATCAATGAATCTCTTGCAATGTCAAAAGCATAATCATTTATATCAGGACTAGCATCTAAGAAATACATCTTCAACTGAGTACCTTCTACATCTCCCTTTAAAACTGTAAAATTCTTACTAGCAACCCAAGCAAAATCCCTTATTAGCTTTCCTTCTATCTCCCAAGTCTTCTTTTTACCTTTTGTTTTTTCATTGATAATATTTCCACTAGAAGCAACAATCATATCCTTTGGAGTTGTAATCTTTACATCATAATTACTGATATCACTATAGAATGGATCTCCAATCCTATAATATGGATCCGTATTCCAACCATCTTCATCATAAACACATACAATAGGATACCAATTCCCCAAATTAAAAGTCTTATCCCCATATCCAAACCTGTCTTGAGCTGGTGGAAGTTTTGCAGTATATTCTAGATATATTTTTGTATTGTCACCACTTTTAAGTGGAGAATCAAGTTTTAAATGTAAAATAGTGCTACCCTTCCCCTCTATGGTAAACTCTACATCCTTGTTCTTAACTTTTGCCACATCAATATTTATATATCCAGGTTCAAATCCCTTTGGATAAGCACGATTAAAAGAATTATATAAATATGGAGCAGTTTGTTTTCGTCTAAATACATTAGGATAAACGTGAATATATATATCAAATAAATCAACACCAGTATTGTTTATATACTTAATAGTCTCCTTCCCCACATAGGTCTTATCTTCTGGATTGAGTTCAACTTCTATGTTATAATGATTGATTTCATCAAGTGAAATACCGTTATAATCTTCTGTAAGTAGTGTTGGATACTGAGTCTCTGTATGCCTTATATTACAACCTACCAATGTCAGTGCAATGATGACAAATAATATTAACCCCTTAATATTTCTCTTCTTAAACACTTCTATCCCCCCTAGGCAACAATCGAACCACTTCTGTCACCTTATTTTTAATCCATATTAAAACTTATTCTACATAAAAATAAAAAAGTCCTCTATTGTAATAATACAAGGAGGCCTTTTTTGAAACTCATTTTGGAAAGTATATATTAAGGAAAACTAGAACTTTCCTATGTGTTATAAAAATACCTCTAAGTAGATAATCTAATTTTTAATTAATTAGACTGTCTACTTTGGAAGTATCATATCAATATCACTTGGCTGGTTTTTCTATATCTATTTAATTACTTCTAATCCTCTCATATAAGGTCTAAGTGCTTCTGGTATTAGTATGGAGCCATCTTCTTGTTGGTAGTTCTCAATTATAGCTGCACTAGTTCTTCCAACAGCTAAACCAGAACCATTCAACGTATGAACATAGTCAAGTTTTCCTGTATCACTTCTTCTAAATCTAATATTTGCCCTTCTAGCTTGGAAATCCTCAAAGTTACTGCAAGAGGATATCTCTACATATCTATTGTAGCTTGGCATCCAAACTTCAATATCATAAGTCATAGCAGATGAAAATCCTAAATCCCCTGTACAAAGTCGTACTACCCTATAAGGTAATCCCAATAGTTTTAGCACTTCCTCTGCATCATTTGTAAGTTTGTTAAGTTCGTCATAAGAACCTTCAGGTTTCACAAACTTAACTAACTCAACCTTGTCAAATTGGTGATTTCTAATAAGACCTCTTGTATCTCTTCCAGCAGAACCAGCTTCTTGTCTAAAACATGGAGTATATGCTGTATAGTAAATTGGAAGCATTTCCTCTCCTAATATTTCATCTCTATGAAGATTTGTAACAGGTACTTCTGCTGTAGGTACTAAGAAGTAGTCCTTGCTAGGTAATGAAAACGCATCTTCTTCAAACTTTGGCAACTGCCCTGTACCAGTCATGCTATCTCTATTTACCATAAAAGGTGGAGCAATTTCTGTATAATCTTGATCTACTGTATGAAGATCTAACATGAAGTTTATAATTGCTCTTTCTAGTAGTGCACCTTTATTTTTAAATACTGTAAATCTAGCTCCAGTTATCTTAGAAGCCCTTTCAAAATCAAAAATGTCTAAATCCACACCTAAATCCCAATGTGCTTTTGGTTCAAAATCAAATTTTGTAGGTTCTCCCCATTTTCTTATTTCCACATTTTCCTCATCAGTTTTTCCCATTGGTACATTTTCATTTGGAATATTTGGTATTCTCAAAACAGCATCATGAAGTTTAACATCTATTTCCTTAACTTCTCCATCTAATTCTTTTACCTTTGCAGATAATTCTTTCATTTCATTAAGTAATTGTGATGCATCCTTTCCCTCTTTCTTCATCTTAGGGATTTCTTTTGAAACTTGATTTTGTTTTGCCTTCATCTCTTCAACTTTTACAAGCATATTTCTTCTCTTTTCATCAAGCTCAATAATATCATCAATGCCAAAATCTCCATGTCTCTTAGCTAGCCCAGCTTTCACTAATTCTGGGTTTTTTCTTATCATCTTTATATCTAACATTCAAATCACTCCTATCTTTGTTTTCTACAATAAAAAATAAAAAACCCTCAATCCCTATAAAAATAGGGACGAGAGTATATTCCCGCGTTGCCACCCTAGTTAGCTATTAAGCTCACTCGTGATACATCTTTGCTCCGGGGTGGATTCAATAGTCCTTCTCACCAATTTTCACCAACCATTGGCTCTCTAAAGAGAATTAAGCTATTTACTATTTCCCATCATAGCAAATATTAGTTTTTAGACATTATAACATAGATGTAAATAATTTGCAAGAACTAAATTTTCATATCTCCTTCTTTAATATAGCCCTTTTTCCTCATCCATTCAGAAACTACAAAGGAAATAAGTCCTGGTAAAATAAAATGAAGCAATAATATAGATAAGAAAACCTTAGGACTAGAGCCCATTACATCTATAGTTGCAAACTGTCCAACTAATCCACTAGTTCCCATTCCAGCACCAATTTTATTTCCTTCCATTTTAAATATGGTAGTAGAAATTGGTCCAAGAATAGCAGAAGCAACAACAGGTGGAATCCATATCCTTGGATTTCTAATGGTATTTGGAATCTGTAACATAGAAGTACCTATACCTTGAGCTATAAATCCACCAAATCCATTTTCTCTATAAGATGCAACAGCAAAACCTATCATATGAGCTGAACATCCTACAACTCCTGCACCAGCAGCCAATCCACTAAGTCCTAGTGATATAGCCAATGCCGCACTGCTTATAGGAAGTGTTAATATTATACCCATAAGCACAGATACTATTATCCCCATAGGAATAGGCTGTAACTCGGTAGCCAAATTTATAACACTTCCTATCAATGTCATCAGTCCACTTACTACAGGTGCAATATAATTACCTACAAGTCCTCCTACTATTATAGTCCCAAGAGGAACCAAAACTATATCCACCTTTGTCTTTCCTTGAATCAACTTTGAAAACTCAGCACCTAGTAGAGAAGCAACAAGAGCTCCCACTGGCTCTCCTACCTTAATAATAGTATTTCCTCCATCAAAAGAAATAGTCCCAGCTCCTATAGCACCTGTCACTATTGAAGCAAATATCCCCAATGGAGAAGCACCTATACTATAAGCAATACCTGCACCTATAGCTGGTCCCATGAGATATTGAGCAATCTGACCAAAGTTAATCACTACATCTAATTTGAAAAGTGTACCTAATTGCTTAATAATAAGTCCAATGATCAGTGAAGAAAAAAGTCCTAAAGCCATTCCATTGAATACCTTTATAAAGTATTCCTTTACTTTACTACCTTTTGTTTCTTTGCTTTTCATTTTTAACACCCCTTAATTGTAATTACTTCTGTCTTGTCACCTGTACACACAAAAATATACCACTTTATTTATCTGTTATCAAGTACTTTTTTTCTTTTAAAGAATTTACTATCTTTTCAAAAGTTCTTTCATCTTCCACTTCAATAGTATGAATATGAACTCCATCTGTAAGGGATGATAATGGTTCTGCTTTGGTCTTAATTAAATTTTTCATAAAATCAGATACATCCAATCTCGAACTAATCATAAGGGGACTCTTTATCTCTCCATATAGTGGATGCTCAACTATTACATCCAATGCTTTTCCTCCCATATCCACTATGGTATTTAACTCATCTTCAATTTCATCATATCCAGAATGTTTGCAAACTATACTTTTAATTAACTTTCCTTCGCCATTTTTCAACATAATATAGCCTTGGGGTGTAGCTATTATCTTTTCTCCACCTGCTCTTAGTATAGCAATATCTTGAACTATAACCTGCCTAGAAACTCCAAGTTTTTCAGCCAATTCAGTTCCCTTAACTGGTCCTTCCCAGTTACAAAGAATATTTAGTATCTCTTCTCTTCTCTCTTTTGAATCCATAAACATCTCTCCCATTTATTATGTTATATTAATTATAGCATAATAGAGAATAAATCCACCAAAATACCTAAAAAAAGTTGACAAGCCCTCAAATTTATATTATTATATAATCGGTAGTGTTTGTGTGTAAAAACTATGGCCTTATGGTCAAGCGGTTAAGACATCGCCCTTTCACGGCGGTATCCCGGGTTCGAATCCCGGTAAGGTCACCATGGCCTGGTAGTTCAGCTGGTTAGAATGCTAGCCTGTCACGCTAGAGGTCGAGGGTTCGAGTCCCTTCCAGGTCGCCAAACAAAAAGGTTTAGCTAATTAGCTAAACCTTTTTTGTTTTTATATTATCTTTCCCATCTCAAATCTGGTCCATAAAACTTAAGAGGTATAAACTTCTCCAAAACCCTTGAAAATACCCTATCTGTATAGGTATCAGATATCTCTTTAGGTGTCAAGTTTGTAGAAATAATAGTTTTACTTCCATTAATAAGCCTAGTATTTACAATATTAAATATCTCTGCATTAGTAAAAGTATTCGCCACTTCAGTACCCAAATCATCTATAATAAGCAAATCAGAAGTAAACAATATCTCATAGTCCATATCATCAAATAGCTTTTCATTTCTTCTAAATCTATGACTTTCTATAATCTCCAATATCTTAAAAGCTGTTTGATAAATAACCATCTTATTCTTATCTATAAGTCCCTTAGCTATGCAATTACACAAAAAAGTCTTTCCCAATCCTGTACTTCCATAAAACAATAGGTTTTCCCCATTTTTCTCATGGAAGTTGTTCACAAACCCTTCTGCAATAGCTACAATATTCATCATATTCTCTCTAGGAGTAAGCTTTTCCCCTTCAAAATGAGTATTAGGAAATATATTTATATCAAAAGTTTGAAAATTTTCCACTTTAATAGCTTCTTCAATATTAGACATCCTATAAGCTCTACTTATCAATGCTTGTTTTAAACAAGCACACTTTTCACCACTTGCAAGAAATCCTGTGTCCTTACATCTATCACATTCATATACTACATCTAAATACTCTAAAGGTATATTGTTCTCAGTAAGTAAAACAGCCTTTTTCATCTTCAACTTCTCCATTTTGTCTTTTATCTCTTTTACCTTTTGTTCATAACAATCTGGGTTTTCCAAAATAGCCTTTGAAATCAAAAATCCAGTATTAGATATTTCATCATCTAACTCCCGTATTTCAGGAACTTTTAAATACACCTTTTTTTGTCTGAGCCTTTGATTATAAAGTGCCCTATCCCTTTTCCTTTCATATTCATTTAGTATTTCATTTAAAACTTCCCCATTCATCGGCTACTCTCCTTTAGATTTAAAATAATATTCTTCCCTCTTTTTCCTTGCTATTTCTTCTAACTCATCTGAAGTATATTTAGATGTCCTCTGTTCAAAATTATGAAATCTAGTCTTTGCTGCTTTACCAGTATTTCTCTGATATATTTTTTTGTCTTTATATTCTTCACCCTTTGGAATCTTATCCTTTTCTTCTATCTCATCAACATCCCTTATTCCCTTGCCATGCCAAGATGTAAGAATTCCATCTATATAATTAATACTAGGGTTTGAAGTCTTCTTAGAATTTTCACAAGCCTTAAGAACCAATTCTAAAGAAAACTTATAGGATTCAAACCATTTATCTATAACTTTCATCTCACTTTCAGTTGGCAATCTATTCCCTAATCCTAGATATCTCATTACCCTATCATATCTATAATACTTTTCATCTGTCTTCTTAAATTTCTGTTGTAATGCCTCCACATTTGTTATGCCATCATCATACCAATTCCTAATTATACCTTCTACATAATTTACTTTTCTGATTCCCTTCTTTTCCACAGCATAGAAAAACGCCTTAACCACCATATCTGGGTTCATATTGTAATTATATATCCATTCCAACACCTTTTTCTTTTCATTGGGAACCAATTGCCTTCTCATTATATAATCAATAGAATTAAACATCTTATTAATAGGAACAATATCATTTGCCTCTATCAAATCTTCCTCACTACATACATATCCATCAGAATGTAGTTCCACATTAGTAGTGGTTGTTATGGGCTTGTAGTTGTTTTTTATATACAATTGTTTGAGATTTAAAAACTTAACTTCATAGTCATATTTATTTCCATCACTCTTGGGTATCTTTTCAATAATACCTTTTTCTCTCCAAAAATCCCATGCTCGAAGTACATCTGATAGTGGAATATCTAAATGTTTAGCTATTGTCTCATTATCTACTTCTATATCAGAATCTTTGTCATGTGCATATTTAAAACCTAAGAGATAGACTTTTACATAAGTACCATCAGCCATAGGCATAAAATCATTTATAAATATATTTTCAATAGGAGTATCTCCCAAGTCAATATCTGTAGTTTCAAGTTTAAAGCTCAATCTATTCACCACCCTTGTCTATTTAGCCATTTTAATGTAGTCTAAAATATGTTTTTTTATCTATTTTCATCTTGTAAACATAATTATATATCTTATTATGTTTTATTACAAAACAATTAATGGCCTCTTTGACATATGGATTATCAAAATCTATAAAATCATCAAAATACTTATCTAAATACTTACTAACCTCAATAAAACCACATTTTTCATAACATCTTCTAGCTCTCTTGTTAAACTCTGCAACTTCAAGATACATTATATTCATCTTTAAATCATTGAAATAAAAATCAAGAAATAAGTTCAAAGCTTCAGTACCATATCCCTTGTTTAAATAATTTGGATCAAATACTATTCCCAGTGTGGACTCTTTTTTAAAATGCCTTATTTGTTTCATACCCAAATACCCTACAAACTTATTTTGTTCATTATAAACAGAAAAGTACTTTTTACTCAAGCCAAATGTCTTAGCTAAAAACCACTCCTCAATATCCTTTCCATCACAATAAGGAAAATTATAGTCCTCTAACAAAGGGTTTTCATGCTCTCCCCAACTTCTCATACTAAATGCATCTTCTAGAGAAAAATCTCTTATAGTCACCCTACTTCCTACTAACAGAATTCCTCCCATATCCCCACATCCATTCATATGTATTGAAAATAATACTTCGAGGAAATCCTCCTCGAAGTATCTGTCAGTCAATAGTGCTATTCTCGAAACCTTTCTAAGTTCACAAACTTGGTGAATTGTCCCATCCACAACAATTCTACCGTACCTGTTGGTCCATTTCTATGTTTTGCAATTATTACTTCCCCTATGTTCTTTTTGTCCGTATCTTGATTATAATATTCATCTCTATACAAAAACATTACCACATCGGCATCTTGCTCTATGGCTCCAGACTCCCTTAGGTCAGAAAGAATAGGCCTATGATCAGATCTTAACTCAGGAGCACGTGAAAGCTGTGATAATGCAAGTACTGGACAATCCATCTCCTTTGCCAACGCCTTCAACCCTCTAGAAATAGAAGATATCTCCTGCTGCCTGCTTTCAGAAGGTGAATCTGATTGCATAAGTTGCAAATAGTCAATAACTACTAAATCCAAACCCTTTTCAATCTTAAGCTTCCTACATTTAGCCTTCATTTCCATAAGAGATATCCCTGCAGTATCATCTATATAGATATCAGTTTCTGAAAGAGGTCCCATAGCTTTAACTATTTTCAACCAATCATCTTCATTTAATTTACCACTAATTATCTTTTGTAAATCCACATGAGAAAGGGAACTTAACAACCTTTGTACCAATTGTTCCTTACTCATCTCAAGGGAAAACACTCCAACTTTTGCATTTCCTTTCAACGCACTATTAAGAGCAATATTTAACCCTAAAGCTGTTTTTCCCATAGAAGGTCTAGCTGCCAAAAGTATCAAATCACTTTTTTGTAAACCTGAAAGTTTGTTATCAATATCTATAAACCCAGAAGTCAAACCAGTTAGGCCATCTTCTTTCATAGCCATCTCTTCAATCTTAGAAAAACTATCTAACAACACTTCCCTTATTGGAAAAAAGCCCTCTCTATTTCTGCCTTGAGTAATATCAAATATATTCTTTTCAGCACTCTCAATTATACTATTTACTTCTTCACTGTCTTCAAAACTTTTGGTCATTATTTCGTCACAAGATTTTATGAGGCGCCTTAAAATAGACTTTTCTTCAACTATATCACAATAATATTTCACATTTGCAGTTGTAGCTACACTACCAGAAAGATTCGCTAAATAAGTAACTCCACCAATATTCTCTAGAGTTCCTCTTTTCTTTAACTCCTCAGATAAAGTAATCAAATCTACTGGCTCATTCCTATTGTACAATTCAACAATAGTCTCAAATATTTCCTTGTTGGCCTCCTTATAAAAATCTACAGGCCTTATTGCCTCCACAGCTGTGTTTATAGCTTCCTTATCTACAATCATAGCTCCTAACACTGACTGTTCAGCTTCTAGGCTATGAGGAGGGATTCTTCCTATTACAACTTGAGATTCTATTTTAAATCACCTCACTAATTTTATTCAACAACTTTAACTTTAAGCTTCGCAGTAATCCCTGAATAAATTTTTACATCTACAATGGTTGTCCCAAGATTCTTTATATTGTCATCCATTACTATCTTTTTCTTGTCAATCTTTATTTTATGTTGCTTTGAAAGTTCCTCAGCTATATCTTTAGAAGTTATAGAACCAAATAGCCTTCCACCTTCTCCAGCTTTTCCCACCATTTTAACAGTAAGCCCTTCAATTTTTTCCTTCAGCTTCAATGCACTTTCACGTTCTGCTTCCTTTTTAAGTGCCTCAGATTTCTTTTGTTCTTTCAACACCTTTACATTTCCTTCAGTAGCCTCAGTTGCTACTCCCTTTGGCAATAAAAAGTTTCTAGCATAACCATCCTTTGCATTGACTAAATCGCCTTTTTTCCCTAATCCTTTAACATCTTGTAATAATATTACTTTCACTTTTCCTCACCTTCCTTTAAATATTCATCAATTGCTTTTTCCAGAAGTTCTTCAGCTTCATCTATAGTTACATTTTCCAGTTGAGTACCAGCACTTGTTAAATGTCCACCTCCACCTAATTTTTCAAGTATCAGTTGAACACTTATATCCCCCAATGATCTACCACTTATATGAACCTTTCCTCCAGATTGAGTCAACACAAAGGAGGCATAAACCTCATTGATAGTCAAAAGTTCATTTGCTGCTTGAGCAGCTATAAGAATTGAATCATCCATATCCTTAGCAAACTTTGATATAGCAACTTTTCCATGAACAATGCGTGCAGCTTTCACTACTTCTGCCTTTAATATAAAGGTATTATAATCATCCCTAAACAATTGTCTAACTTGAGTAGTATCTGCTCCAGCTCTCTTAAGAATTGACGCTGCTTCAAAAGTCCTAACTCCTGTTTGAAACGTGAAGTTTTTAGTATCAACACTAATTCCTGCCAAAAGTGCCTCAGCTTCTAATTTAGTCAAATCTATCTTATCTGACATGTAAGACAATATCTCTGTAACCAATTCACAAGTAGAAGAAGCATAAGGTTCCAAATAAGTGAGAATAGGCTCTTTAATAAACTCAGCACCTCTTCTATGATGATCTATTAAGACTACCTTGTCAGTCACATTCAAAAGTTCCGGTGCTTCGGTAAAGCTAGGTTTATGATTATCCACTACCACCAATAGAGAAGACTTATCAGCTATATTCAAAGCTTCTTCTGGTGATATAATACTATCTAGCATCTCAGGTTGTTCCTTTTTTACCCTATCATACAAATTTTTAATAGATGGGTTTGAACCTCTAAGGACTATAAAACCCTTTTTATCCCTATTGTTCACAGCACTAAGTATTCCAATACTTGCACCAAATGAGTCCATATCTCCATTTTTGTGTCCCATAATAAAAACAGTTTCAGATTGATCTATAAGTTGCCTTAATGCATGAGATATGACCCTAGATTTTACCTTGTTTCTCTTTTCTACAGCCTTAGTCTTTCCGCCATAGAAATTCAATTTATCAATCTTCTTTACAACAGCTTGATCTCCACCTCTACCTAAGGCAATATCTATTGCAGCCCTTGCATACTCATAAGACTGGCTTGGATTCTTTCCATTCACTCCAACTCCCATACTCAAAGTAATGGGAATCCTATTTCCTAAATTTATCTCCCTAATACTATCTAATATATCAAACTTTTTCTTTTCCAATTCGTATAAATATTTATTTTCAAATATAATCACATATTTATCATTTTCATATTTTCTAGCAAAACCCTCTATCTCTGAGACAAATCTATTGATTTTCTTATCTATCTCAGCAAGAACTATAGGTCTATTAATTTCTTCCGTATTATTCTTTACTTCATCATAATTATCTACTTGAGCTACGCACACAATTAATTTTTCATTATTATAAATTTCCTTAAGAAGTGAAAAACTAGTATTATCAATCCAGTACAACATTCCAATTGCCTCACTAGAGGTAACAGTCTTTTTAGTATCAACTATATTATAATACACTTTGTAAAAATTGTTTTTAAATTTTATTTCAATAGGTGTTTCTTCATCCTTAAGCAAACTATCTACTTTAAACCCAGGAACCAAATCCTCTAATTTCTTATCCAGTATATCCCTATCTTCCATCATATCTAAAAACTTTGTATTATACCAAGTGATATTCCCATCTAAATCCACCATAGTAAGGGGAATTGGCATGTTGAATATAGCATGCTTCGTTGCAGATTCAAAGTCCTCCCCAAGTCCTTCAATATACTTTACCCATTCTTCTTTCTTAATGTGAACATTTTTCCAATAATAAAATATCAAATACACTAACACTATAGCTCCAATTAAAGCCATTAAAGGTTGATAAAAAGCTAATATAAAAACTAAAATACCAATTATAACTAGATGTATTTTAGTATCTGGAGTGATAAATTCAAAATATTTTTTATTATTCATAGAAATCCTCCTAAGGGATTATATTCCCTTTTTAATTCCTCTAAAATTAAATATTATATCCAAAAAGCCCACTATAGAAATAATAGCACTCAATGGTATACTTATAATCAAGAGGATTACAAATATAACTCTTATGGCTGGATGTAATCTACTCCTATTTAAAAAGAATACAATAACAGATAATCCTTGTAAAAATAGTACGAAAGATATTAATACACTTACATTAATAAATATGGTTTCATAATAAAATATCTTCAAAAACTTCAAAAGAAAAACACCAATATAAATCACAATTACACCAGGAATAATATTCTTTGGTAATGTAAAATTTGAAAGTCTTGGTACATAAGCTATTCCATATCCCAATTTCCTAAGTACTAAAATAGATATTAGTGAATTAAGATATGCAGCAATAGCCGAAAATATTATAATCATTGATGGTACAATGAGAACAACATATTCATACATGTTCTCCAAAATACCTTTTGTCTCATACATTTGATGAGAAGAAAGACCCATCTCACTTAGTATGTCTAATTGTCCCTTTAAAACTAATTGCAATGCCTGTTCTAGTTCATTTATAAACTTTACCCCTGCTATTTTACTTAACAGTGTTAGTGATAGCACATAGGACACCAATAGGGTAATAGTTGTAACTATAAGTGTTTCTTGAGCTTTTTTTCTTCTATTAATCATATAATTTAAAACAATGCTAAAGGGTACATAAGAAATCAATATATAAATACATGTATAATTATCCACAAATATACCTACTAAAAGAGCAGATATAATAATACTTACTATATTATATCTTATACCATTTCTAACCCCTAATATTACAAAAAAAGCAGGGTATAATATATCTATTATGGGAATATAGTTAATACCCAGTAGCATGAATAATGTTCCCAATGCAATAATCAATATAGATTCTAAAAAAGCCTTGGTCTTTTTATTTTTCAAATTCAAACCCTTCACTCCTGTCTATTATTTATGTTTAAGTGTTCCTTAAGCTCACCTAAATCACCATACCACCTTTCTATAGTATGGTCTTCCGCTAGAGAAAGTTTAATATGATCTTCTATTTTAAGATCCATAGCTTCATAATTAAAACCTAAACGTTTCCCTAATAGATAAGAAACAAGGATAATATTTGATAAAATATCTAATAATTCTTCTCTACCACTATTAATCCCTTTTGTCAGAACTTGAAAAAGATGAGCTACAGCTGAAAGCAATTCACACTTTAACCACTCAACAATTTTTAAATCCTTAATGACATTTATATCTTTCTCTTCTTTCATATTCCCCACGCCCTTTATATATTCTCTAAAAAGCATAACTCAAAATAACTAGTTATATTAAAATAATACAAGCTAATTAGTAGTATGTCAAACGGAAACAACTTCACAAAATAGAAGTCATTAAGATCTTAAAAACATAGATTTTGGAAGAAAAGCCTTTACTATTATAGCTAAAACTCCTCCTATTAAAGCATTATATAATTGTGGTATTGAAAAAACAGCTATCATCTTTGGAGGTACTATAGCAAACAATACCACCACATATCTTACAGATAGTGACAAAAATACATATTTTATAAGACTAGCTAATACAATTCCTAATACATCTCCACCTCTACGAGCTTTTTTACTAATAGAATTATACAAAACTACATACAAAATATTGCCTACAATAATAAAAGGAACCACAGGGAAAAATCCCATAATACCTAAGACAAATGCAATAATTGGTGTTAGTGTACCTATAATAACTCCAGATAATGTTCCAACTGTACATGCACTTATAATAAGCACAAAATTAACCAATGGCCCTACAAGAGGTTGACCTACTCCTTTTAAACCTATTTGAAAAATCAGCGCTAAAGCCAATAATATTGCAGTTCTAGTTATAAACTTAGTTGTATATTTCTTTTCCATTTTATAGCCTCCTCATACTTATAATCATATACCCATTTTTCTAATAATAATATATATATGTATAAAAAAGCGTCTTCGACGCGTTAAAAAACTGTCGATGATTTAACTTAACTTGTAAAAATTGGTTTACTTCTTATCTTGATTCATCTTTTCTTTTTTGCTATAAATATCTTGGTGATATT